>Ga0302296_1002000_pt1 | contig 14009 bp, 8 predicted proteins | sample III_Fen_N3_1_FD_194546 | JGI IMG/M metagenome (GOLD analysis project Ga0302296, IMG submission 194546) | Peat permafrost microbial communities from Stordalen Mire near Abisko, Sweden - III_Fen_N3_1 | ecosystem: Environmental > Terrestrial > Soil > Wetlands > Permafrost | place: Sweden: Abisko... | reverse complement strand
TCAGTTGCACGAAGTAACCCGTTGGGCTGATTTGGGGATTTCGCTGGAAGAAGATTTAGGCTTGAATTACCGCTTTGCCCTACCAAATAAACTGTTCGATTACATTCAGGCCGGTGTACCGGTTTTGGTTTCGAACCTTCCGGAGATGAGGCGTATTGTAGAGCGTTACCAAGTTGGTATAATTGCTGAAACCTATCAGTGGAAAGCAGTGTCCGAACTGATGAAATCAGTATTGTTTGATTCTGAGAAAAACGAGATTTGGAAGGCAAATCTTAAAATTGCAGCCAAAGAGTTGTGTTGGGAAAAGGAGGAGGTGATTTTGATGCGAGTATATGAACAATTCCTGTGAAAAAATTAGGATGTTTCGTTAGTCGTCTTGAAAAGTGAAAAGGAAAAAGTTTAACCATTTCCCTTTTTCTAAATATGTTATCCTTGATTTTCTTTTTTTGTAATCACAGTTTCGTATATTTTTTGATCGTCAACCGTTACGATTCTTGCGGGAAACTTCCGAATGAGCGGGTAATCGTGAGTAGCAATGATTACTGTTTTGCCCTGATCATTTAAATCTTTGAAAATTTGCATCAACTCAATTGAAGTTTGCGGATCGAGGTTGCCGGTTGGTTCATCAGCCAGAATAATTTCAGGATTATTCAGGATTGCCCGGGCAATAGTTACCCGTTGCTGTTCTCCGCCTGAAAGCTGATGAGGCATCGATTTCGATTTCTGTGTCATACCAACCATGGAGAGGACTTCATTTACCCGGGCTGCAATTTCCCATTCATCTTTCCAGTCGGTCGCTTTCAGAACAAATATCAGGTTGTCGTAAACGTTTCGGTCGCTCAGTAGCCTAAAATCCTGAAAAACAACACCTAATTTCCGGCGAAGAAATGGAATTTCGGAGGTTTTAAGTTCCTTCAGATTGAACTCAGCGACTTTCCCTTCACCTTTTTCAAGGGGCAATTCTGCATTTAAAGTTTTGATAATACTTGACTTTCCACTTCCAACCTTTCCAATGAGATAAACAAATTCGCCGGTTTTTATTTCCAGATTAATATCTGCAAGTACCACGTGATCACGCTGAACGATGTAGGCATTTAAAAGTTCAATAATGTTTCCTTCTGACATTGTGTAAGCAAATTGGTATGTATACAAAACTAATTTTTTTTATCCTTCCAGATACTAATAAAGCATAAATCTCAGTTTTTGTTTAGATTGAAGCGAAGATTCGGGAAAGTGCCAATTGGAATAGTTAATTTTACACGAGCAACTTTTTATCGTAATTTTTGTCATTAATAAAAGATGGTACATTTTGTGTATCCCCCAAACCTGAAATAATATACCCAGATATAATGAAGACAATCCGATACGTATTCATTCTCATACTGCTGGCGCTGTCGCCAGTAATAATTCAAGCTCAAAAAACAGTTTATTATCAATCAATCAGTCAGGAAATACAAAAAGCCAAAGAGCTGTTCCTGGCTCGAAACTACATATCCGCTCTAAATCAATTTGAGAAAATTGCTGAAAAAGCTGATGAAAATTCGGATGAGCGGGCTGAAGCTATGTTCTACAAAGCTTTATGTGGGCTAAAGTTGGATAACCGGAATGCGGAAGCACAGATTGCAGAATTTATGAAACAGTTTCCGGAGAGTTCGTTTCGGAATAGAGCCCTGTTCGAAGAGGCAATTTATCAATTCGACAAAAAGAAATACCCGGCAACAATAAAGACATTGGAGCAATTGGATAAAGGCGGATTATCTACCGAAGATATAAGCTATTTCTATTATTTGAGAGGATATTCGAATTTCGAACTGGAAAAGATGGATGCTGCTTTGGCTGATTTCGCAGAAATCAAGTCAGGTAATTCGTTGTATGCAGCTCCAGCACAATATTATTGGGGGCATATTCAATATCTGAATGGCAATTACGAATCGGCACTTCAGGAATTTTTGAAACTGAAAAAAAATCCGGTATTCGAAAAGGTGATTCCCTTTTATATCAGCCAGATCTACTACAAACAGGAAAAGTATCGCGAAGTTGTTGATTACACCGCTCCCCTGATTAATACTGTTTCAGCAGATCAACAACCTGAACTTGCGCGGATTTTAGGAAGCTCGTACTTCCATTTGCGTGATTTTAAAACGGCTGTTCAGTTTCTGGAGTTTTACCTCTCGGATAAAAACAACAAAGGACGTGAAGAAAACTACATGCTCGGTTATTGCTATTATTTGGATAGTAAGGAAGCCAAGGCGATTCCATACCTCGAAATTGCATCGAAAGGTAAAGATGAACTGGCGCAAAATGCATATTATCATTTGGCCGACTGTTATGTGGTAACAAAAGATAAAAATAAAGCCCGTCAGGCTTTCGAAGCGGCTTCGGAATTCGATTTTGACCCAAAAATAAAGGAAGACGCCTTGTTCAATTATGCCAAAATCACTTACGAATTGTCGTATTCGCCATTTAACGAAACGATCAAGGCATTCGATAAATATATCGCGTCTTATCCCAATGCTGAGCGGAATGATGTGGCCTACGATTACCTGGTAAAAGTGTACATGAGTACCAGTAATTACCGCGATGCCATGGCGTCAATCGAGAATATTAAGGTTAAAAGTCCGTCGGTAAAAAAAGCTTATCAACGCGTGGCGTATTATCGGGCTTTGGAATGTTTTAATAATCTGGATTATACGACTGCAATAGAGAATTTTGACAAATCAATCGATGCAGGCGATTTCAATAAGAACTACCGAGCTTTAGCTGTTTTTTGGAAAGCAGAAGCGATGTTCAGGCTCAACGATTTTAATAAAGCAATTTCTGGCTACAATTCCTTCCTGAAATTGCCGGGGGCCTTTGCCCTTCCGGAGTTTAAAACTGCGCATTACAATTTGGCGTATGCCTATTTTCAAATCAAAGATTATTCAAGTGCCAGCGATTATTTTAGAAAATACCTTAATCTGGACGGAGATTCGCGCAGTGAAAAAGTGGCCGATGCCAATAACCGCCTCGGCGACTGTAATTTTCTGAACCGGGAGTATGCTGCTGCTATTTCGAATTACGATCAGGCGCTAAGGATGAATTTGTATGATGCAGATTATTCTTTGTTCCAGAAAGCCTTCTGTTTGGGACTTCAGCGCGATAATCAGGGGAAAATTAATAACCTTCAAATACTTATTCAGAACTATCCAAAATCGAGTTATCAGGACGATGCACTTTATGAACTTGGACACACATACGAGCGAGTTAATCAACCTCAGATGGCGATTAGCAGTTATAATGATTTAATCAGTAAATATCCGCAGAGTAGTTATAAAAATAAAGCATTGGTTCAGCTTGGTCTGGTTTATTACAATGCCAATGATTTTAAGAATTCCATTAAATCATACAAACAGGTAGTCGAGACTTCTTCCGGAAGTCCTGAAAAGCAATCAGCTTTGGCCGGAATGAAAAACAGTTATCTTGAAATGAACGATGTTGATGGATATTTAGATTATACAAATAAATTGGGTTCAGGAGTCCAGGTATCGTCCAGTGAGCAGGATTCGCTTTCGTATCAGGCAGCCGAAAAATTATACATGGCAAAAGATAAAAAGGCCAGGCAGCAATTTGAGCGATATCTTACTCAATTCCCGAATGGAAGTTTTGCATTGAATTCGAATTTTTATCTGGCCGATTTACTTTACAACGATGGTGAATTCGATAAAGCGTTGGCCAGTTATGAGTATGTTATAGCTCACGGTGATAATTCGTTTACCTCAGTTGCACTGTCGAAGGCTGCGGGTTTGCATTACAATGAGGAGAATTATAAACAATCGCTGGCATATTTCGAACGGCTTATAAAAATGTCAAATTCAGAGAATGATTTGCTGAATGCCCAAACGGGTGTAATGCGTAGTCAGTATAAATTGGCTAATTATCCGGCTTGTATTGATATGGCAAATCAAATTTTAAGTTCTGCAAAGGTTTCGGATATTCTCAAACGTGAAACTAATTACAAATTGGCTTTGTCGTATTACAATACAGGCAATAAAGATAAGGCTTTACCTCTTTTGAGTAAGTTGTCAGCCGATACCAATTCGGCCGAAGGCGCTGAGGCTAAATTTCTGGTGTCAGAGATTTTGTTTGAAAAGCAGAAACTGAAGGAAGCCGAAAAAGAAATCATGGATTTTATCGACAAGAATTCTCCACATCAGTTCTGGTTGGCTAAGAGCTTTATTTTGTTGTCAGATATTTACCTGAAAAATGGCGACGAGTTTCAGGCCAAACATACGTTGATGAGCATTCAAGAAAACTATCCGGACAAGGAAGATGGAATACTCGAAACAACGCGCAAAAAATTGCAGTTGATCGAGGCTGGCGAAGCAAGCCAGACTAAAAACCAGAGCAAGCCGCTCGAAATTAATATCTCCGGAGGTAAAAAATAGTTTTAAATAAATGAACATGAAAAGACAACATAAAATTGCCGCAAGTCTGTTAATATCTATTCTGGGAACAGGAGCTTTCAATGCGATGGCGCAAAAAGATTCGATTAGCCTGAAAAAAGAGGTTGAGGTAACTAAAGCCTATCAGCCGACCATATCTGATGCCGTAAAAATCAATGATATTCCCCAAATTAAGCCGGAACAAACAGAAGCACCCACATTCGATTATTCAATATATAGTAAGCCAGTATTTTCGACTTTTGAGCCAACTCCGGTAGCTGCTGCTAAAATGGTTGGAGACTCCAAACCAGCATTAGGATTAGGATTGCTGAAGTTGGGTTTTGGCAATTACCTGACTCCCTATGGCGAGTTCTTTTTTAACGCACAACCTGATAAAAATTCGAATTTTGGAATTCATCTGAGGCACCTTTCTTCGTCAGGTAAAATAAAGCTTCTCAACGAAGATTTGGTGAATGCTCCTGAGTCGGATAACTCGGCTGAAATTTTTGCAAAAAAGTTTTTCCGACGATCTACCTTGTCAGGAAGTCTGGCATTCGACCGTCATACGTTTAATTACTACGGATACACAGGTGGTCTGCTGTCTGATGTCCAGAAGGAACAAATGATCCCATATTTTCAGGACAAGCAGTATTTTTCGAAAGGAACGGCAACTGTTCGTTTAAAAAGCGGAATTGTTTCAGCTACTGACTTAAATTACGATTTTGGAATTAAATATCATTATCTGGTCAGTAAAACCGGTCAGTCCGAGCAAGAAACCATTTTGTCGGGCGATGTCAATAAGAGGATTGACGATCTTCAGGGTTTTCTTTCTGCCTCGCTCACCGTTTACAAAGCCGACAGTATCTTGAGCCGGGTTTCGAATTCGTTAGGAAATAAACACCAAACAATACTGAGAGCAAATCCATCGATCTTATTATCTTCCGATGAGGCTAGCTTACAAATTGGTTTAAATACAACACTTTCGCTCGATGCCGACACCAATGCATCTTTCTATATTTGGCCTAAAATAAAAGCCGAATGGTCGCCAGTTCCACAAATCCTGACACTGTTTGCAGGTCTTGACGGGCGTTTACAACACAATACTTATTCGTCTATTGCTAACGAAAATCCGTATGTCGATCCGTATCACGATGTGGCAAATGCCAACTACAAATACATCTTTTCAGGTGGCTTTAAGGGCAAATTCAGCCCAAAAACAAACTATGTAGCCGAAGCATCCTATTCGGCGGTAAAGAAGCAACATTTCTATTATACCGATGGAATGGATATATTTAGGCCTGCTTCAACTTTAAGAAGATTGAATAATACATTTAATGTAATGTACGATGATGTCAACATCCTAAAGTTGTCGGGCGAAGTCATGCATTCTGTTTCTGATAATTTCTCGCTTCATTTGTTGGGGAACTATTATTCTTACGATCTGAAATCGTTGGATAAACCATGGCAGATGCCGAATTTTGATTTGACAATTTCCGGAGTTTATAAACCAACAGAACAGCTTAAATTTACTTCTGATATTTTTATCGTTGGGAAACGTACAGCATTAATAAGAGATTTTGATTCGTCAATGTTGTTGTCTTCTTTGGGAGCCGTACCTTCATTAATAGAAGTTCAAATGGATCCGATTATCGACCTGAATGTGGGAGCTGAATATCAATTCACACCAAAACTGAACTTCTTCGCCAGGCTCAATAATTTTGGCTTTCAGAAATACGAACAATGGCTGGGCTACACGAATAAAGGATTAAATTGGATGGCCGGAATCAGCTATACCTTCTAAATAAACAGAGCGTTTAAAATCCTTTTTAGAAAAGCTTTTTTGTACCCTTTTGGTCTTTCGTAAATTATTGATTTTCAGTAGTTAAAAAGTTCATAAAATGTTAAAAAGTTTAACGTTTTGATTGTGTTTTTTACTGTCGGCAATTACGACATTTTTACTATATTTGCGACTGATTTATTGAAGGAACTTTGAAGTGAATTATTTACTGAAAATCAAATATCTGGTTTTATTACCCAATCCGGAATTTTTCGAAAAAACGGGAAAAGAATAGTTTCCTGTAATTGGATTTAACTCTTTGTTTCAGGGTTGAAAGGGTGTAAATATGTGATATTTAAATATTTTGAAGATGAGAGAAATTGAAGAAACCCAGGACTGGGGAATACAGAATGAAAATGGTGGTTACGATGCCGACAGTATTCAGGTACTCGAAGGTTTAGAGGCAGTTCGCAAACGCCCTGCCATGTATATTGGCGACGTAAATGAAAAAGGTTTGCATCATTTGGTTTATGAAGTCGTTGATAACTCGATTGATGAGGCTTTAGCAGGCTATTGCAAGAATATTGATGTTTTCATCAATGAAGATAATTCAGTTACCGTTATCGACGACGGTCGTGGTATTCCAACTGAATTACACACCAAAGAAAATCGGTCGGCACTTGAAGTAGTTATGACGGTATTGCATGCCGGTGGAAAATTCGATAAAGGAAGTTACAAAGTATCAGGCGGTTTGCATGGAGTAGGGGTTTCGTGCGTAAATGCACTTTCTATTTTACTGGAAGTTCAGGTACATCGCGACGGTAAAATCTGGCAACAAGAATACAGCAAAGGCAAACCGTTGTACGATGTAAAAGAAGTTGGTGTAACTGATCGCACCGGAACAACAGTGACTTTTAAGCCCGATGATTCAATTTTCCTCGTTACAGAATACAAATTTGAAATATTAGCTGCCCGCTTGCGTGAGCTTGCCTTCCTGAATGCAGGATTGCAATTGAATATCACCGACAAAAGATTCAAGATTGAAGGTGACGCAGAATATAAATATAAACATGAAGAATTCTTTTCGAAAGAAGGATTGAAAGAGTTTGTAGAATATCTGGATGGAACCCGTGAGCGCCTGATTGAGGAAACCATTCATATTTCATCTGAAAAAGCCGGAGTTCCGGTAGAAATTGCACTTCATTACAATACCTCATTTAGCGAGAATATTCATTCGTACGTCAATAACATTAATACGATAGAAGGAGGAACACACCTTACCGGGTTCCGTCGCGGATTGACAAGAACACTGAAGAGTTATGCCGATAGTAGTGGAATGTTAGCCAAAGTGAAATTCGAAATAAATGGTGACGACTTCCGTGAAGGACTAACGGCAGTGGTTTCAGTGAAAGTAGCAGAGCCTCAGTTTGAAGGTCAGACTAAAACTAAACTTGGAAACTCCGAAATTAGTTTACCAGTAGATCAGGCCGTTAGTGAGATGCTGACTAATTATCTGGAAGAAAATCCTCGTGCTGCTCGTGCCATAGTAAATAAAGTAATTCTTGCAGCAACAGCCCGTCACGCAGCCCGCAAAGCCAGGGAACTGGTTCAGCGTAAAAATGTTCTTTCAGGAGCAGGTCTGCCAGGAAAACTTGCCGACTGCTCTGAAAAAGATGCTTCACTTTGTGAATTGTTTTTGGTTGAAGGAGATTCAGCAGGTGGTACAGCAAAACAAGGTCGTAACCGCCATTTTCAGGCCATCCTTCCATTGCGTGGTAAAATCCTGAATGTTGAGAAAGCAATGGCTCACAGGGTTTACGACAGCGAGGAAATCAGGAATATTTATACCGCGCTGGGAATCACAATTGGAACTGATGAAGACTCGAAAGCGATTAACCTCGAAAAACTAAGATACCATAAGGTAGTAATTATGACCGATGCTGACGTGGACGGTAGCCATATTGCCACGTTAATCATGACTTTTTTCTTCCGCTTTATGAATGAATTGATTCAGCGTGGTCATGTTTACATTGCGACTCCTCCGCTTTATTTGGTTAAGAAAGGAAAACGTGAAGAATATTGCTGGACAGAACAGCAACGCCTACGTTTAATAGAAGAATGGGGCGAAGGAAAAGAAACCGGAATTCATGTTCAGAGATACAAAGGTCTTGGAGAAATGAATGCCGAACAGTTGTGGACTACAACCATGAATCCTGAAATGCGGACACTGCGTCAGGTAACAATCGAGAATGCTGCTGAAGCCGATCATATTTTCAGTATGCTGATGGGCGACGAAGTTCCGCCACGCCGCCAGTTCATTGAAGACCATGCAGTATATGCAAACATTGATGTATAAAAAATCTTAGAAAAGAGTCATTGGTCATTGGGAAAATTTTCGAATGACTAATGACTTTTTCCATTTTCCAGCACTATGAATATTTGCGTTTTTTCTTCCTCGAGTAATGCAATTGCTGATGTTTACGTGAATGAAGCGATCGATTTGGCGCGTCTGATAGGCCAATCAGGCTATTGTTTAATCAATGGTGGATCAAATGTTGGCTTAATGGATGTCATTACCCGTGAAGCAGGTAAAAGTGGTGCAAAAACCATAGGTGTTATCCCTGAGAAGTTACGCGATTTTAATCTGGCTTCAATTCATGCACACGAAATAATTGTTTCAGGAGATATGATGGAGCGGAAGTTTAAAATGAGAGAAATGTCAGATTCGTTTATCGCTTTGGCCGGGGGATTTGGTACACTCGAAGAAATTCTGGAAGTTATTACTTTAAAACAACTGGGTTACCACTGCAAGGCAATCGTTTTTATCAATACGAATAACTTTTACGACGACCTTTTCAAGCAGTTCGAGAAATCGTACGATGAAAAATTCGCCAAAGAGAATTACCGCAAGCTTTACTTTATAGCTGAAAATGCAGCAGAAGCAATGAATTATCTTTTGAAATATAAACCTGAACCGACTGTCGATAAGTGGTTTGAAGTTCTAAAACGTTAATTGACAGGAATGTGAAAATAGAAGGTAGATCCTTTACCCAATTCCGATTCTACTGTTATATTTCCCCCAAGCAGTTCAATCAAATTTTTCGAAATCGCTAATCCCAAGCCAGTTCCCCCAAAGTTCATCTTGTGATCTTGTTCTGCCTGCATAAATCGTTCAAAAATAGTCGTTTGCTGATCTACCGAAATTCCAATTCCTGTATCCGAAACACTATAATAAACAGAATCTCCGACTTTCTTTGCTTTCACTGTAATTGTGCCTGAAGAAGTGAATTTAATCGCATTGCCAATCAAATTGTCAAGTATCTGTCTAAGCCTTCCTTCGTCAGTTGAAATAGTCATTTCAGGGTCGATTTCGCTTATAGTATTGAAATTTAGACTCTTATCAATTCTGGAGGCAATTGTTTCTTTATAATGATAGTCCATTTCATTCAGGAATTTAGTCAGATGAACCGGTCTTTTCCTAATCGCAAGTAAATTGGCTTCTATTTTTGAAATATCGATAATGTCATTGATCAAATTCAGCAATATGTCGCCATTTTTCCGAATTAATTTGATGAATATTACTTTGTCCTGTTCATCCTGATGTTCATCTTCCAGTAATTCTGAAAAGCCGAGAATGGCATTCATTGGAGTCCTGATTTCGTGTGACATATTGGCTAAGAATGCTGATTTAAGCCGGTCCGATTCTGTAGCTTTCTTCTGTTCTATGATAAGTTTATTTTCAATTTCCTTACGCGATAACACCATTTGGTTGGCTGCCTTTCCAGCCCGTTTAAACTCATCGAAATAAAGTTCTGAGGTATTTAGTTGCTTAAAATTTGACTGCAATGAAAAGAAGAAATTAAAAAATCGCTCAAAATCAGACTTATATCTACGGTTGAAATTGTAAATAATTAAAAATTCGACCAGTAGAAGCAAAAGGAATATAATCAGTATTATCATGATGCTTTTTCGCTGATCCTTATGAAGCAAGGCTTGCTGAGTTTTTATACTCAAGTCAATTTCATCCATATAGAAACCGGCGCCGATTAACCAATTATATTCATTAAAAGGACGGACATAAGAGCATTTCTCGGAGGCCGTAGTCTCATTTATCTTATTCCATTTATAATAAAAATATCCGCCCTCCGGGTTTATCTTTAAAGCATCTAATTCCTCTAAAAATACCTGATGACGTGGATTGTCCTTATTTGTCAGCATATTTAGATCGCCCTTATAAACTGCGCCATCCATTACAATAGGAGTGCCATCCATATTATTCATAAATACATAGCCACCATTTCTAAATCGAACAGAGCTTATCTTTTGGGCAATCTCATCTCTAAACGTGGGGAAATAGTCATCCAAATATTGCTTTGATCCAAAATACCAATTGAAATGGCCAAATTTTTTGACAAAGGTTATTTTCTTTAAATGAGTTTTACTAGAGTTATTTTTAGAGTTAATGTCATATTCTACAAATCCCTCATCCTTTGAATTCAAAAGTTTTATCTCATTAAATACAACTGTCGATCCGTTTGAATCTCTAAACAGACGCATATCTTTGCCAGTAAATTGAGGGTTTCTCGGGTAGTAAACTCCTGTTCCGTCAATGTTTGATATAAAAATCTCTTCATATTCCATATCAAATCGTAACGATGAAATCGTTGCAATAATAAGTGCTTTAACCTCTTCCTCAGACTTCTTCCCGTTGTATTTTTGATAGATTTCTTCTGCAGTAAAGTATGCTTGATTTACATTTTGCTTGATTTCATCATTAATCTGTTTTTTAAAAACATCATTCTGTATTCTGATGTATTCCAGTTCGTTTGTTACAATTTCTTTAATATAAATTTTCTGATTCTCGATGTACTCTTGATTTTTCTGCTCACTAAGTTTATTGAAATATAGGGATTGTTGAAAAATCATCACTGCTCCGATTATGACTGTAGTGGCAACAGTTATAATAATCAGGGAACGACTTAGGTAAGTAGATATATTTGAGGGGATTGCTAACTTTTTAAAAAAACTACCAGACATCCTACTTTTATTTATTGAAGACGTAAATATAGTTAGAATTGATGTTCAACCAAACGTTTGGATTTAATTCATTGATAAATTTCATGCGGGGATATTTTTTAATTAACGATCCTAATCATAAAAAATATCTTCCAATAATCTTGTTGATTTATGAATCATGTTAAGGTTGTTGTTAATATCTGTTAAACAATTTAAATGAATTGCAAATGTTAAAACACATGTAAATGTTATACGTTATCTTTAATATTCAAATACTAAAGTTAGAAATTTCGAACAACGAAAAGTAAAAAGAGATGAAAAATTTGAAAACAGGATTATTTACATTGTTGGTGGCACTTGTTGGCGGATTTGTAGCTCTATGGGCCTATACACGTTACTTCGAAGATCCCAAAGTTTTAACAGTACTGCAGGATCAGTCGATGCAATATGCAAGTTTGCCAACTTCAGAAACTGGTCAGCTGCCCGATTTAACTTTTGCCGCTGAAAATTCAGTTCATGCAGTTGTGCATATTAAAGTCACTCAACGAGGCGGTTCATATGGTTCAAACAATATTTTCGACTTCTTTTTTGGTGACGGAAATCCCCATTCACAGCAAATGCCAATCAGGCAAGGAGCCGGATCGGGGGTAATTATCTCACCCGATGGATTTATTGTAACGAATAATCATGTAATAGACGATGCAGATGAAATTAGTATTGTTTTGAATGATAAACGTGAGTTTAAAGCTAAGATGATTGGAACCGATCCGTCAACAGATGTTGCCCTTATAAAAATTGATGCATCAGGTTTGCCAACATTAAAATTCAGTAATTCTGATAACTTAAAATTGGGAGAATGGGTTTTGGCCGTTGGCAATCCGTTTAATCTCACATCAACAGTTACTGCCGGAATTGTCAGTGCAAAAAGCCGTAATATCGGGATTAATCCTGATCAGATGCCTATTGAATCATTTATTCAGACTGATGCGGCTGTTAATCCGGGAAATAGTGGAGGAGCTCTGGTGAATACACATGGGGAGTTAGTCGGGATAAATACTGCTATCGCTTCTCAAACTGGCTCATACAGTGGATATTCATTTGCAATTCCATCTAATATCGTGCAAAAGGTAGTAGGTGATTTAAAAGAATATGGTGATGTGCAACGAGCATTATTAAATGTAAATATTAATGATGTTAATGCAGACATTGCTAAAAAATATAATTTGGATAAAATTGAAGGTGTATTTGTTGGGAAAGTAATAGCAGGCGGTGCTGCTGAAATAGCAGGCATTAAAGATAACGACATCATAATCAGTGTTGACCATGTTAATGTAAATTCAACATCTGAACTTCAGGAGCAAATTGGAAAACATAGTCCTGGTGATATGGTTGTAGTTGAAGTAAAAAGAGATAATAAAAGGAAACCATTTAACGTAACGCTCCGTAACAAGAACGGAGATACAGCTATTGTGAAGGGCAACAACAATCCCGAAGATATTTTTGGTGCGAAATTTGTTGAGATTTCTGACCGCGACAAAGAGGAATTGGGAATTCGTTATGGGGTCAAAATCACTGAACTTGCCAACGGTAAATTTAAGGAAACCGGAATTAAAAATGGTTTTATCATAACACAAGTGAACAAGAATGCTGTTTCGGAGGTTAATGAATTAAAACGTATTATTAAAAATTCGAGGGGCGGAATATTAGTTGAAGGAATATACCCAAATGGTGAAGTAGCTTACTATGTTTTTGGAACAGACTCGAAATAAAACAGGAATATTGGTTATAAAATTGTAAACAATAAGCTGAGAAAAAAAACCATTTGAATTATTGACCTCAAAAGCCTATATTTGCACGCTATTTTTTTGAAGGGTATATGAGACAATTAAAGATTACAAAATCGATCACCAACCGTGAGAGTGCTTCCTTAGATAAGTATTTACAAGAAATTGGTAAAGAAGAGCTTATTACAGTTGAGGAAGAAGTGGAGTTGGCGCAGCGGATTAAAAAGGGTGATCAGGCCGCACTTGAGAAATTAACACGAGCCAATTTGCGTTTCGTAGTTTCTGTAGCGAAGCAATACCAGAATCAGGGTTTAAGTTTGCCCGATCTTATCAATGAAGGTAATCTGGGATTGATTAAAGCTGCTGAAAAGTTTGATGAAACCAGAGGTTTCAAGTTTATTTCCTATGCTGTATGGTGGATTCGTCAATCCATTCTGCAAGCGTTAGCTGAGCAATCCAGAATTGTTCGTTTACCATTAAATCAGGTGGGATCGTTGAATAAAATCAACAAAGCTTTCTCGAAGTTTGAACAGGAAAATGAACGTAAACCATCTCCGGAAGAACTTGCCGACGCTTTAGAATTGCCTGCTGATAAGGTTGCTGACACGCTTCGCGTTTCTGGTCGTCATATTTCAGTGGATGCTCCGTTTGTTGAAGGTGAAGATAACAGTCTCCTCGATGTTTTGATTAACAATGACTCTCCAAATGCAGATAAAGCATTAATGATGGAATCATTGGCCAAGGAAATTGAACGGGCTTTAGCAACGCTTACTGAGCGCGAAAGTGACATCATCAGAATGTTCTTTGGAATTGGATGTCAGGAAATGACTCTGGAAGAAATCGGAGAACGTTTTGGTTTAACTCGCGAGCGTGTTCGTCAGATAAAGGAAAAAGCAATCCGCAGGTTAAGGCATACCTCACGAAGTAAATTACTAAAAACATACTTGGGATAAAGCCCATAGGCAAACCGCTCTCAAGGCGGTTTTTCTATTTAATATTAAAAAAAGGTAA
>Ga0302296_1001998_pt1 | contig 14011 bp, 6 predicted proteins | sample III_Fen_N3_1_FD_194546 | JGI IMG/M metagenome (GOLD analysis project Ga0302296, IMG submission 194546) | Peat permafrost microbial communities from Stordalen Mire near Abisko, Sweden - III_Fen_N3_1 | ecosystem: Environmental > Terrestrial > Soil > Wetlands > Permafrost | place: Sweden: Abisko... | reverse complement strand
TGAAAGTTTGTAAGCCTGTATGAGTAAAATACCCTCGTTTGCTGCAACTGAATTACTTCCCCAAACGAAGTTTGCAGCATTCTTATCCATTACAGTCATATAAGCGCTGTTAACAACTCCACTGGAAATATTATCAGCGTCTTTTAAGATTCTTTTCCTGATAACATCAAAATCTTTTTTTGCCTGATTATTAAGTTTCTTTTCAAATCTGCACAAAGTATAGTATCCAAGAAGTCTTACATTATCCCAGGAAGGCAGAGGCATAAGAGTATCCGGCAACATTGAATTAGCTGAATAATAACTGTCATTCCCTGTGCTTACATATAGTTCCGATCCTGCCCATATAAATTCGTCGTTGAAATCATTGTCGCCGTACCCACCTGTATTAATTACGGGTTTGAACTGCTTATTCATCCCGTTTTGATCGTATGCCACTTTCGGGTTTTTTACCGCCCATATCCATGCTTTCTCAGCGGATTTCATGCAGGAATCTGATAAGCCCGGAAAGACCTTGCTGAGTTTAGCAAATATACGACCGGCCTGAGCCATAACAGCAGCGAAGTCGAGTGTGGCGGCTGTTCCTTTCGGAACGACATACCTGGGAGTTAAGCACTCGGCAGGCATAACGAATCCATCAAAATTGGCATTTGTAACTTTGTTATAAACACCTCCGTCAGCAGGGTCCTGCATTGTGAACATCCATCTAAGATTCCACAAAACCTCATTAAGAATATCAGGAGCCCCGTTTCCGCTCTCCGGAATATTTGTTTTCAGCTTATCAAAATATGAAGGAAAGTCTTCATAAAGTGAGAGCAATGTACCCATTGTTATCCCGCTGTTCACAATATATTTATTATAATCGCCGGCATCATACCATCCCCGGGCACTTGAAATAATTGAGCCGGCAGGACGACCTGGAGATGCTGCAGCTGGATGTACAATCACCTTTGTGTCGGGATGGCCTTCCAACCTGCTCCATTTGCCAGCAAACTGATCTAAAATAGGAGTAGACATTCTCTGAAAATAGAAAGCTTTAATCAGGGCTTTCGTCAGATCATTAAAAATGGCATCTTTAATTTCGAATGTATAAGAATCTCCTTGTTCTGCAATATTTAATTTATACAAACCTGGTTTTTGAACAGCTGAAAAATCGGCTATTCTAGTCATTTTATCTGATAATGCCGATTTGCGGGGAGCGCTGAGTTTCGATTTAAGTATAACCTCACCTGATTTCACCGAAATTATCTTAAAATCTGTAGCAGCTACATCAGTAATGACTGCAATTTTGGCACCGTCAGGATAAAAGCCAATTTGATTAAGCCTGATTTTCGATTTGGAATCCTGTGCCTGCAACATACAAGGTAAGCAAGCACACAAAACAGCAATTAATAATAATCTTCTCATAATGAGTCAGTATTTGTTGGATCATAGTAGCTTTAATATATAGGTAAATGAAGCCGGTGCAGCATACACCATATACTGAGGTAATGGTTTGGGTCCACACCCTGCTGAGCCTACTCCCAGTGTCAGATGGCTGATACAGAAGACAGTAGAGGTGCTTTCAGGAAGATCAATCCTGTATTCTGTTTTCTCCATTATTTCATCGGAATAAGGCAGCATTGATACCTGCAACAATGAAGAGTCTGACTGTGCCATGAGACCTGTCCCTTTTTCTGTTGTTACCTTAGCCCATCTTACATCCTCATGATTTCCACAATCCATCGGCTTTTCATATGGAGTCATTTGCTCTTGTACAGTACTTTTATATACCCCTACATCAAATCCTCTTTTACGATCGGAATAATTCTCCAGTGGACCGCGACCAAAATATGATGCCTGATCATATTTTTTGTTAAGGAACATTCTTACACCAATTCTCGCCAGAACTAATTTAGTATCGTTTGAGCTGAATGAATTTTCTGATTTAACAGAGCCGTCACCCGAAATTGTATAGACTACATTATGATTGACTGTGAAATTATTTTTCCCTTCTGCAAGCAGAGAAACGGTAATAGTTACAGTTGACTGGCTCTTTTGAACCACTTTCACTGACTGCACGGTCCATTTAAGTTCCTTTAAACCGGAATTAACCCAGTTTCTGTCAGCCCACATATCGTCGTTCCTGTGAGGTGCACGCCAGAGATGAAGCCTTGGCCCTCCATCTTTTGCCAGGATATTGACTCCGTTTTTTTCAAGGCTGGTAAACGTCCCGGCACTTTTATCAAATAGTACACTAAACCCGTTTCCCTTAACTGAAATTTCCTTTTCATTCTGGCTCAGAATAATTGATTTAACACCAGAATCGATGGTGGCTGCGAGCGCTTCAACTGGTAGTTCGAATTGTTCCGATGCCATTTCAAATCCCTTTTTAGCCCAGAGCTGGTCATTTGTCAGGGAAAATGATATACGAAGAAAATATTCTGACCCCTTATTGGTAGCAGGTTTTACGTAAGGAATGCTAAGATGTGAATCTTTCCCGGCACTGATATCCGGAATTTTAAATTCACCTTTTGAAATTTCTTTCCCATCCTCTGATAGCGTCCACAATCCTGTAAATCCTTTCAGATCAATGAACTGGTATTTGTTTTTTATCAGGAACAATCCCTTCTTAATATCTTCAGCTGAGACTCTGATCCACTGATAAGCATGTTTCATTTCAGGATAATGAGGCTTCATTGAGCGGTCAGATGCTACAACTCCCTTATGGATAAAGTAATGGTCATTAGGAAATTCACCAAAACCTCCGCCAAATGCTATTATAGGATGTTTCGGATCTCGTCGGTTATAGATACCCTGGTCCTGCCATTCCCATATAGCACCTCCCAGTAATTCAGGATATTTATCAAACAGGTCATTATATTCCCCGATGGCTCCCATGGAATTAAACATCGCATGTGCGTATTCGCAGAGAAAGTAGGGTTTTTTATATGTTGTATCATTTGCTATCCTCTCAATATCTTTTGGCTGGGCATACATCTGACTCTCTATATCAGCCGGATTAACTTTCCCAATTCCAAAACCTTCATAATGAACAGGTCTCGAATTATCAATTCCCTTTATTGTCGCCATTGCCGCCCTGAAATTTGAGCCTCCTCTTCCATTCTCATTTCCCAGTGACCAGATTATTATTGAGGGATGATTTTTAAAGCTCTCAACATTTGCCACGTTTCTGTCAATGATTGCGGCTTTTATTGTTGGTTCTTCATCAAATCGTCCCATATAACCGTGACATTCAACATTTGCCTCGGCCACCAGGAATATTCCATACTCATCGCATAATTCATACCATCTGGGGTCATCTGAATAATGGGAAGTACGCACCAGGTTACAGTTTCCCTGTTTGATAAGCTCAAGGTCGCGTATCATCTGAGCCTCTGTCACAGCATGACCAACATCAGGCCAGTTTTCATGACGATTTACGCCTTTAAGCTTAACAGGAGTCCCGTTAACCAGGAAAAGACGCCCCTTTATCTCAATCTTTCTGAAACCCGTTTTTGATGAAAGTGTTTCAACTGCCCTTTTTCCATCTTTTAATGTAAGTACTGTTGTATATAATTTTGGTGTTTCGGCAGTCCATTTACCCGGATTTTCAACCTTGAATACAAGCTTGACCGGGGCTTCTTCCCCTGGCTTTAAATCAGGGACAGCTGCAGTTGCCTGAGAAGCTGATATTGGATTTTTCTCATCATAAAGGGAAGCAGTAAGTTTTGTCTCTTTTAAAGTGCCTGTCCCATAATTTTTGACAATGGCGGATACCTCGACTGTTACATTACGATAATTATCATCGAGGTCAGTTTTTATGAAAAAATCTCTTATATGCTCCTTCGGTGCACTCCAGATTGTTACGTTCCTGAAAATCCCGCTGAGTCGCCACATATCCTGATCTTCAAGCCAGGTGCCAGACGTGAATCTGTAGACTTCGGCTGCAACCATGTTTTTACCTGGCTTAACATACTTCGTGATGTCAAACTCGGCAGCATTCCTGCTGTTAACGCTAAAGCCGACTTTCTCGCCGTTAATCCATAGAAAGAAACCTGCGTCAACACCATCGAACGTAATGAATATCTGACGGCCATCCCATTCTGCCGGAACCTCAAAATCGCGACGGTAACTGCCAACAGGATTTCGTTCCTCATAAGCTGTGAAATTCTTAGGAGGAGTGCTCATAACATTTGGAAAGTCTTTCTTAAGTATATATCCTGAGTTTCGATAGTAAGGGGTACCATATCCAAGTATTTGCCAGTTCGATGGAACGGGTATTTCTTTCCAGGCGGCAACGCTGTAGTCGGGCTTATAAAAATCAACTGGTCTCATTTGCGGCCACGATACCCAGTTAAATTTCCACATTCCGTTCAGGCTCCTGCAATACGTAGATGCATGTCTGTTCGCAGCAAGAGCTTCGTTGATATTTGCGTAAGGCATCAAAGAAGCATGCGCTTTTTCCTTATTGATCCCAAGTAGCTCAGGGTTCTGTATCTCAGATGGTACCGGAGCTCCTCCCAGTGAATCCTTAAGTGATGCGGATTGAGAATAACATGACATAACTGCTGTAAAAAGAGTTATAATACTAATACCAATTTTTGAAAAGTATTTCATATGATTGATTTATTAGTGCGTTCAATTATTTCGAGACACATCCTTGAATCATGATAGGGACACTTCCAGAAACCGGCTTTATCATCCTTAAGATTTGGCTGATGATTATTATCAACACTCCAGAACCACTCACCGTTATTTCTGTCAATCAGATTATCAGATATGAATTCCCATGCTTTCAGACTAAGCTCAAGATATTCAGATTTTCCTGATAATGTAAATGCATTAAAAAAACCAACAACTGCTTCAGCCTGTACCCACCAGTGTCTGTCATAATCTGTATGATCTTTATTGAGGAATCTCTCATAAATCATACTTCCGTCAGCCATTAGCCCTTCTTTTGAAGACTCCGCAATACTGAGGCAGATGTCCTTCACTTTAGTAACAATTTTTTTATCACCCAGGATGAGAGCTGCTTCATAGATGAGCCAAGAGGATTCAATATTATGCCCATATGATACCAGATCAGTTTTATCATTCCATTCCTCGTCAAAAAACAGATTGAGATTAAAGGTCCGATTATTTATGATCCGGACTGCAAAAATTTCTATTAGCCCTTTCAACTGCTCTTTAAGACGATCGTCTTTCCATACCCGGAAAAGATTTGTATAAGCCTCCAGAACATGAAGATGTGTATTCATTGTCTTCTTTTCATTGGCATCTTTTGTACTTAGACGGAGGTCGCCAATGATTCCCCACTCACGATCGAATGCTTCAAAATATCCATCAAGCCTGGTATCAAAGCTATATTTTTCAATGAGACTGAACAGATCAATTGCCTTATCGAGACAATTTCTGTCATTTGTAACTCTATAATATTCAGTAAGTCCATAAATCACAAATGCGTGGGCATAGATCTGCTTTTTGCCATCTTTCATATTGCCCTTATTATCGGTAAGCCAGAATACACCTCCATATTCCTTGTCGAAGAATTTATCAAGAAGATAATCCTTTGCTCTTTCGGCTGTTCTCAGGTATTCAGGATTTTTGAGTACCCGGTAAGCAGCGGAGAATGTCCAGAGAATCCTTGCATTTAAAACACAACCCTTATCTGCATCAGCGTGAACATTTCCGGAACCATCTATTCGTCCATAGAAACCCCCATGATCATTGTCAATCATTTTTGTCATCCAGAAAGGAAGAATATTATTCACCAGTTCAACCTTAACTTCCTGCTTAAGCAAATCGACTCTACTCTCTGACATCTTTCTGATCTTTTACCCTATGATTTTTTAACCGTTTCCCTTCTGACTGCCAGTTCTGCACTTATAGTCATCATTTTTTTCTCGCTGAGGGGATAGATAAACATGAAAAACGCTCCGAACAATGTTCCTATTGCCGGAAAGAAACTAAGCATCATTTTGATCCCGGTTTGGGCTTCAGCTGTTTGGACTACATTTGCCTTGAAGCCATAATAACCTAGTAACCAACCGGCCAGTGCGCCTCCGATTGTCCATCCGAATTTCTGCGACATAGATGATGCTGAGAATACCAGTCCTGTTGCGCGTCTTCCTGTTTTCCATTCAGAGTAGTCAGCAGCGTCTGCATACATTGACCATACAAGAGGGAAAATGATACCGGCGCTCATACTAATTAAAAACTGGAATACAAATATGAGGCTTATGCTGGACCTGTCGAGCCAGTAAAACCCAATACTGAATACAGCTGCAAAGAGCATAGCATAAAGGAATGTATACTTTTTACCAATCCTGTCTGAAACAGGTTTTGCAAGTACAACACCAACAATATTTGCGGCCTGGCCCAGTACAAAATATAGACTGCTCAGAGTAATTGTCAGATTAATTGCCTTTATTGAGAAGGCGCTCTGTCCCTGGATATAATATTTGAAATAATATATTGCTGCCCCATCACGGATGGAGTTAAAAAAGATAGCCGCTATGCCTGCTCCAAGTAGTATGAACCACGGAGTATTATGAAGAAGGTCACCAAGATCCTTCTTCAGGGAAGTTTTTTCAGTTACTGGCTTTATACGTTCGCGTGTCCATAAAAAGGTAAACAGGAAGAATGTTATGGCGATCAGTGCAAAAACAACTGCTGCGAGTTGCCATCCCATCTGAAGATTCACTCCTCCTTTGCCGAGTTTACTGAATATATCTACCAATGGTTCAGCCAGCGCTAGTACAAGCAGGCTACCGCCAAAAGCAAAAATAAACCTGAATGTAGCGAGGCTGGTCCTCTCCTTACCATCAGCTGTCATTACTCCCATTAGGGAAGCGTACGGCACATTGATCATTGAATAGACCATCATCATAAGTGAATATGTAACGAAGGCATATATCACTTTCCCTGAGCCAGAAAATGATGGGGTTGTAAAGGTCAGAACTCCGATAATTCCAAATGGCACAGCTATCCAGAGCAGGTAGGGTCTGAACTTACCCCAACGTGTTTCTGTTCTGTCACCAAGAATGCCAACAAACGGATCAAATGCGGCGTCCCATATTCTTGTGACCAGAAACATGGTTCCTACAAGAGTCGCAGAAATACCGAATACGTCTGTATAGAAGAACATAAGATACATAGAAAATAACTTCCAGAACATGGAACTGGCAGCATCGCCAAAACCATATCCGATCTTTTCTTTAAGTTTCAGTCTTTGTGGCATCATAGAGGTAAATATAAAGTGCGTAGAAGATTTAACAATTCGACATTCATAGCTTCTTGTTCCTGTCAATCAGACTTTTAAGAGTATTGACAGAAGCTGCCGACCGTAATCCGTCAGCCGGTGTATTCATGCAATAATCGACCAGTCGTCCGATTGTTGAAACTGCCACATGCATCCTGGTATCTGAAGAAGCATAATAGATAAATACCTTACCGTCATCATCAATGATCCATCCATTTGTAAAAAGAACATTTGACACATCACCGACTCTTTCTTCCCCCTCAGGGGCCATGAAGAAGCCTGCAGGCTCGGCAATAAGTTTGGAAGGATCTTTTAAATCAGTCATATATAGATAAAGGACATATCTCAGACCGGCAGCACATCCTCTCACTCCATGTGCCAGATGCAGCCAGCCAGCTTTAGTCTTTACCGGATGAGGTCCTTCCCCGTTTTTTTGTTCTTTAACAGTATGGTAATACCGGAAGTTTATGATTTTCTCTTCACGTATTTCTGCATGTTTAATATCATCGATCAATGCCCAACCAATGCCTCCCCCCGATCCGGCATCAATAAAGCCATCCTGAGGACGTGTATAGAGTGCATATTTTCCGTTTACAAATTCTGGATGAAGTACAACATTTCGCTGCTGGCTCTTAGTTTTAAGATCGGGAAGCCTTTCCCATTTTTTGAGATCGTGAGTTCGCGCAATACCTGCCGCAGCGACAGCTGAAGAGAGATCACCTGCCGGAGCTGACGGATCTTTCCTTTCTGAACAAAAGATTCCGTATATCCATCCATCTTCGTGACGGGTAAGCCTCATATCATAAACATTCGTGTCAGGAATCTCCGTTTCAGGCATGGTTACCGGATAGTCCCAGAAATGGAAGTTATCTACCCCATTTGGACTCTCGGCAATAGCAAAAAATGATTTCCTGTCGTTACCTTCAACCCTGACAGCCAGTATGTATTTGCCTTCGAACTTTATGGCGCCTGCATTAAATGTCGCATGAATCCCAAAACGCTCCATAAGGTAAGGATTTGTTACCTGGTTGAGATCGTACCTCCAGGATAATGGTGCGTGATCACCTGTAAGGATCGGATATTTATATCTCCAATAAATTCCATTTCCGGCCTCGATTCTTATATTTTCCCTGCCAAGAAGTTTCCTGTTCTCATCTGTGAGTATATCCAATCTTGATTTGAATTCGGATTCCATACGCTTGCTGATTAATTAATTAATTAATTATTTATTAAAAATTCTGCTTCGATCTCTACCAGAAGATTATCCCTGCATATATCTGACTCAACGAAAGCCTGCGGAATTTCAGGATATTTCTCCATGCAGATTTTTTTTACCTGCAAAATATCCTCAGTTTTTTTCACGTAGACTCTTAAAAGAATGAATTGGCCCCAATCAATGTCGGTTCCGGAGATCATTTGTCCAATTCTTTTCTGGTCTGTCAGTTTATTTATATTTTCAATTGTCACAATAGTCTGCCTTTCCACATCATCAATACCAATTGTGTCCTGGCCTAATATTGAAGCTGTGCCTGAAATAAATAGAGTAGATTTTACTTTTCTGGTCAAAAGAAGTGCCCGTTCGAACTGAGGCGGATGTTTAACAGACATCCCCTCACACGGCATTCCTCTCAATACCTGTTGTCCATACTCATAAGCATTCACCTGGTTAGGATTATCAACTGGTTTTATCAGGACTGCTTCATTAGGCAGAACAGCGCAAAAATCTATGGTTACCCCGCCAAGTTTCAATCCAATCCCGGTTGCAGCAGGGTACCCGTGAATAGTCCGGTATTTTTGATAAAATTCGCTCCTCACCTCATTGAAAACCTGATAATTCTGGTAGCCATCCTTGATTTCGAGAATGTTGCCAATATAATTCCATTGCCGGACAAGGTGATTAAATGACATACCTTCATTTTCAAGGATACCTTTCATCTGGTTAAAGGCTGCTTCTGCCGCACTGCGCGTATCGGATTGAAAGAGTCCTGAACCGAGTCCGGCTGCCCAGACCTCTTTACCTGAATCAGTTAAACATACGACATATGGTATTGAATTCCATACGTTTGTAACAACGTCGGATGGATCAACATCAGTATATCCTGCTTCAACGCAGACTTTCCAGGGTTTTTCAGGAGGATGAACTGTTATATTAAAGGTAGGACACTCATTGCCGAAAGCCTCCTTAACTGTTCTTCCTATCTCCTTTGATGTTTTTAAAAATATATTATAATCAGTCAGGTCGATAAACACATTCAGTTTAATAAGTCTGAATCCCTTCTCCCTCTTATAAATAATCTTTTTCAGGCACTGCCTCCATTCATCTCCCACGTTTCCCTCGGTCCCGGGCTTGAATATTAAGTATTTCCCAATCATAAAATCTTATTTCGGTTTCCAATTAATTTCAATCTTATTTCGTGTAGAGATAGGTCTGAGACCTGTCTCTACGAATATATCGCCACTTCAAATATATTATCTTTCAAATATATCATCTCTGCGAATATATCTATCCGCTAATTTATAATGTTGTACTTAATTTAATATCAAACACCTTCATTTAATCTGACAAATTCCAGGTTCTGTGGCATAACCTCGGGCAACAGGATTTCCAAAAAAGGCAGGTGCCGGATATTCTGTCTCAAAGATAGATTTAAGATCCAATCCATTATTTTTTAAAGGGGAATCTTTTCTAAGGGTATGACCTGTAAATTTATAAACCAATAACCTCATTAATATTATGCCCAGCCTATCATTGTTTATTAAGCAGATGATCAGCAGCCAGAACCAGGAACATAAAGTTGGTGGCTCCGCCTCCCATCACGTACTCCTGTTGCTGCCATAGAAAAGGCCAATCGAGTAACTCAGGGAAATCAGGTCGAATAAGGGCAGTACCGGATGACACACCACCAGGTATGTAAGACCAATCGACCCTATTAACACCGTAAGCGACCGTTGTTGATCTTGAACCAACACCTGATGCAAATGAAGCGGTACTTTCTCCCGGATGGACTCCAAGAATGAAATTCAGGGCACTAAAAACAGGTGAATCTGAGAAAAATTCAGGAAATGCAGTATGTAGAAAATACTGTTTAACTCCAAAACTCTGTATATCCCATCCGGCTCCCCAGATGCGTGGTCTGTAAGGTACGCCGAAAGGAGTCTCAGTAGATTGTTTGTTTATGTCTTCAGCCAGGTTTTTAGCCGAATTTTTTACCGCTGTTGTGAATGATGCATTATCAATTCTGGAAAGAGCACGCCCGATTAGCCAGCCAAGGTCATCAATTCCCTTTACAATAACAGACTCATTTTCTGTCAGGTACCTTTTGTACTTTTCCTCACCCGTTGTCAGAAAGAGTTCAATAGCTGCATGTATTTTGGAATATACAACTCTCCCTGATAGCTCATAATCATTTGAGTAGATAGCCTCAGCAACATTAAGACATCTTTTACTGAGATCATCATTGAAACCTTTCAGCACCCTTGAAGCAGCTGCCAAATGTGCAGCTGTTGTCAGCTCACGCGAAGGATTATTCTCAGTAAATACCCATCGGTCATCATTCTTTCCGGAAGATATTCCTGTGCGTTCACCCATTTTCAAACTGGCATCATAAATAAGACCGTCAGTCATTGTCGATCCGTCACCCAGGAGAACATATTGTCTCTTATCGCCACAAATTATTCCTCTGTAGAGACGTCCAAGATTTTTATAACCATTAACCACTGTCAGTGCCCCATGCTCAATTTGCTGAAGAACATCAGGCTTTCCATCAGGCTGGTGTATCTCAACAATGTGAGTATTCTGATCTATCGAGGTTTCATCATAATCTATTTTAAATGCTTCATAGGCTAGCGTCAGAATGTATACCTCTGAACTCTGTGATTCAACTCTAAGGTCATAATCGCCTGCGTCATGCCATCCTCCGGAATTTAATCCGGGAACATGTTCGCCCGGATTGAATCGGGTTAGTGTAGATGCACCCTGAATATATCCGTCAAAATGATTATGATTCAGTGGAGCCATGCTTGCATCGTCCATATGGCACAAACCATGCCACACACGATATTTTTCGTTAACTCTCATATGACACATTTGTACCGGAAGAAAGTATTCAAGTGTAGGCTGCCATACATTTCTCCTGTAGACATCGGCTGCAATTCTAAAAGGTTGTGATTGCCGGCCAGCATATTTCACGAAATACATTCCTTCATCCTTAACAGATGAAAAGTCAAATTTCAAATACCTGTATCGCAAAAAGGAACCCCACACAACTGGTTTTACTTTCCTAACCTCAACGTTTTTACCATTAGGTTCCAACCTGAATAGAGATGGTGTCTCTATTGCTGTTTCCTTCTTATCGAGTTCAATTATAGCAGTTTTCTCCTGGTCAGGATGATAACCGATCTGTGAGACGTGAATTACGGGAGTGCTTTTCCATCCCTTTATAATATTAGGAGTAATGATCCATTCAACTGCATTTTTTGATAATCCGGCAGGCACAACGGAACGGACGACGTACCATCCATTATTATGAAGATATCTGCCATCAATAAGCTGAAGATCACTAGTTTTTGATTCAATAGCCAACCGAAGCATATCATCTTCAGGGGCGACAACTAGTTTTCGTCCTGAAGCCATTGGCTCTGCAGCAACTATCTCGCCTTTCAGGTCGGTCATAGCAGGACCATTTGCCTGTCTTGGAAATATTCCTGAATGATTATCCATCATCCAGGTCTTCCCAAATAAGATTCCTGGGAAAAGTTCCATATTAAATCCAACTTTCCCGAGAAACTCTTTTGGAACCGGAGTTTCCAGATCAACAGTTATTATGATCGACTCACCGCTGGATTTCACACTTACGCTATAATTCAGATTAAGGTCCGGATACTCTATTGGATTAAACCCTTTTCTGTTAATAGATGAATCAGGAAATGCAAGGCTGACTGTAATTGTGTTACTGGTAAGGTCTACTTTCCTTGATAGTTGTTTTGGAATTGGCTGCCATTGACCAGGGGTTTCATCAAGGCGGATGTCGCCGTTCGTTGCAATACGTTTCCCATGCATTATCAAAGCCACCCCTCCCTGATGTCCTTCAGGGTAGATATCCTGGTATACCATCACGTTTACTCCGCCATTTTCAAAATATTCCTGCTTATTTAAGGCGAATGATGATTGCTGAGAGTAGACTATCCCGGCAATTAGTGAGAATCCTAAAAAAAATAATGCCTTTTTCATTTTTCAATTTTTATCAAAGGAATTTCATATATCCAAAAGTTTCGCATTTTGTTTCTTTTTTCTCACTTTATCCCGCAAATACCCGGGGCAACTGACGAGTCCTGAGAAACCGTATTCCCAAAAAAGTCCTTTGCCGGCTGCTCTTCGCCAAAAACAGACTTAATATCCAATCCTTTTTTTCTTAACGGGGAATTTTCACTGAGTGTAAATCCGATGATTTTATGAAGTTGCCACGGATCAGTTATATCTGTTACCAATGGTCCTAAAAATTTAGGATCTTCCTGGATACCCACGAATTGGGCTTTCAACATTTCCTGCCCGGTTTTCCTTGCCCAGGCTTCAAGATCTGCACAATTCATAAACATCAGAATGCCTGATGGGTTCCACCAGTCATTTCCTGTAAAAGAACTTCCACCATTCTTGCCTGAAATTGGCAAAGCAGTACCAAGGAAAATATTATTGCAGAACCTGAAATTCTTATGAGATGAAGCAGCTTCGAAGCTTATCAGGGGAGCTGATGAATTGAAAATAACATTATTATAAACGAAACAATCTTTCAATTGGTTTTCATCGTTTGCTCCATTCCAGATAAAAATGCTTCCCGAGCCTTCTGTGGTCTGTCCATCATTAATACTTACACAATATCGCACAGTATTATGTGACCAGTTGGAAGCTCCTGAATACTGAAACAATCCATATCCGGCACCCTGATTTTCATAAGAAAGACAATATTGAATTACTGAATTTGTTACTCCCCCATCAAGGTCGAATCCCCCGCCATCTTTTGCATTTCTGGCTGTTTTATTTCTGTAACTTATACAATACTGGATAGTTACATGATCACTTTCCCATGTCCAAATGCCTACCGGACCATTCCCCAGGCGAGGCATATCCCATCCGTTATTGGTTGCAGAGGAATGATCGATTAAAACACTGTCTGAGACTCCGACAAGGATCCCATTCCCGCTGTGATTATCAAGATTGGAAGGGTCTCCCGGGTTGTTTTCTGCTTTGCAATTCCTGACCATTATCTTCCGGGAAAGATACCTTGATGAGCCCATAACGTTAATACCACAGAACCCATTGTCCGAAGCTATTACATTTTCAACTTCAGTATCGATGCAGTTATAAAGATCCACACCAGATTTCTGAAATCCCTTCGAGCCAATATTTTCGACTTTACATTTCCGGTTATTTGTAAATGAAAGACCATTGGCAGTACTTCCATTTTTCCTGCCGTTTCCCACAAGATCAAGATTACTTACAAGAATATACTCACAATTTTCAATTTTTATTGCTTCCGAGTTGCCGCCATGAATAACTGCCCTGGCTGACCCGGAGGAGCATATTTTAAATGGTTTTAAGTCTGCACCCTTAATGCCGTTAAGTATCAGGGTGCCTTTAAAAACCTGCCCGCCGGTAAAGATTACATTGCCTGGTTTTTTTTTGAGGCGTAAATTAAGCTCCTCTATAGTTTTAATAGGTTTTAGATATGTTCCGGGGTTTTTATCATTTCCTTTTATGCTGTCAATATAATATGA
>Ga0302296_1001996_pt1 | contig 14025 bp, 12 predicted proteins | sample III_Fen_N3_1_FD_194546 | JGI IMG/M metagenome (GOLD analysis project Ga0302296, IMG submission 194546) | Peat permafrost microbial communities from Stordalen Mire near Abisko, Sweden - III_Fen_N3_1 | ecosystem: Environmental > Terrestrial > Soil > Wetlands > Permafrost | place: Sweden: Abisko... | reverse complement strand
AGCCTTTTTCCATACTGACGATACTTTTCATACTTTAAGCGGCGACAGAACAGAGTTTATTGGACGGAATGGTACACTCAGGAGCCCTGCTGCTCTGGACCATTCTCAGCTTTCAGGGAAAGTTGGATCAGCTCTTGATCCATGTGCTGCAATACAGATCTCCTTTGAGCTTTCCGATATGCAGGAACATGATACAATTTTCAGACTGGGGGTAGGAAGGAACACGGAGGATGCCGGTAAACTTATCAATCTTTATTCCGGACACTCAGCTGCTCTTAGCGCACTTGCTGCAACAAATAAGTTCTGGAAGCATACCCTCGGTTCTGTCAGGGTAGAAACTCCCGACCTGTCGATAAATATACTTACAAACGGATGGCTACTTTACCAGACATTAGCCTGCCGTATGTGGGCACGAAGCGGTTATTACCAGTCAGGCGGCGCTTTCGGGTTCCGTGATCAGTTACAGGACTCCATGGCTCTCACACATGCGGTCCCCCATCTGGTTCGTGATCAACTACTTCTTTGCGCGAGCCGTCAGTTCAGGGAAGGAGATGTACAACACTGGTGGCATCCGCCTTATGGGAGGGGTGTCAGGACACATTGTTCCGATGACTATTTATGGTTGCCACTTGTTACGTCCCGGTATGTCATTCAAACCGGGGATACAGGTGTCCTTGACCAACCTGTTCAGTTCCTTGACGGACGTCCCTTGCAGGCAGAAGACGACTCATATTACGATCTTCCAAACAGATCTGAAGAGATTGGCACTTTATACCAGCATTGTGTCAGAGCTATACTTAAAGGATTAAGTTTTGGTTCTCACGGGCTGCCTCTTATGGGTACCGGCGACTGGAATGATGGCATGAATATGGTAGGAAGAAAAGGGAAAGGGGAAAGCGTCTGGTTAGGTTTTTTTCTTTACGATGTGCTGAAGCAGTTCTCAAAGATTGCACTTATTAAGGAAGATCTGCCATTTGCTGAACGCTGCAAAAAAGAAGCACTGAAACTCCGGCAGAACATTGAGAAGAACTGCTGGGACGGGAATTGGTATCTCCGTGCCTGGTTTGATGACGGACAACTGCTGGGATCATCATCAAACCATGAATGTCAGATTGATTCGGTTTCGCAAAGCTGGTCAGTTCTATCGGGTGCGGGAGATCCTGAGCGCTCACGGCTGGCAATGGAAGCTTTCAACAAACACCTTGTACGACGCGAAGATGGTATAATCCAACTTTTGAATCCTCCGTTTGATAAATCTGACATGAATCCCGGTTATATAAAAGGATATGTTCCCGGAGTAAGGGAAAACGGAGGTCAGTATACACATGCTGCGATTTGGGCCGCAATGGCATATGCAAACATGGGTGACAACCTGCATGCATGGGAACTGCTTAATATAATTAATCCGGTAAAACATGCCGTATCTCCTGAAGGTGTTGCGAAATATAAAGTGGAACCTTATGTTGTTGCAGCTGATGTCTATGCCCTTTCGCCTCATATCGGTCATGGAGGTTGGACCTGGTACACTGGCTCTGCAGGATTGATGTACCGGCTTATAATTGAATCACTTCTTGGATTAAGGCTGGAAGTTGATATCTTGTATATTGAACCTCGTCTTCCTGCAGATTGGAAAAAATTAAATATTACCTACAGGTACAAGGAAACAAATTACCTTATTTCAATTATGCAAAAATATGATGATCATATAAGTCTTCAGATAACTGTCGATGGTAAGATTCTGAGCGATTCATCAATACACCTTGCTGATGATAAGATGGAACATTCTGCAGAAGTATTAATCTCTTTACAAATATAAAATGCTGATTCCAATTCTCAAACCACGAAATAATGAATATCTGATATGAAATTTGATATTCATTCTGAAAAATTCAGAGGTTTAACCACTAATCAGGCAAAGGAAAAGCTGCTTAAAGAGGGAAATAATGAACTTCCATCTTCAAAACCAAAAAATTTTCTTTTGATAGCGCTGGGGGTTATCAAAGAACCAATGTTTATTCTCCTTGTTGCCTGTGGCACTCTGTATCTGATTCTTGGAGATTTCAAGGAAGGGCTGATGTTGCTTGGTTTTGTTTTTGTTATAATGGGTATTGAGTTTTACCAGGAAAAAAAAACGGAAAAAGCTCTTGATGCACTTAAGGAGCTGTCCAGTCCGAGAGCTTTAGTAATAAGAGATGAAAAAGAAATAAGAATTGCAGGTTTTGAAGTGGTAACGGATGATATCATTGTTCTGCAGGAAGGGGACAGAGTCCCTGCCGATGCTACGATTCTGCATTCTGTCAATTTAATGGCTGATGAATCTTTACTTACAGGTGAACCCGTACCTGTAAGAAAAACAGATTGGGATGGGACAGAAAAAAGCGTCCAGCCTGGTGGAGATGATCTGCCATTTGTATATTCAGGTTCAATGATAATCCAGGGGAATGGAATAGCTAGAGTCAGCAATACGGGTACCAATACGGAAATAGGTAAAATCGGGAAAGCCCTGGAGAAAGTTAAAGAGGAGCCTACAAGGTTAAAACTCGAAATGGGTTCTCTTGTTAAAAAAATTTCAATCATTGCGGTAGGTCTTTGTGTCCTTGTTATCTTCTTTTATACAATAAGTCGGGGTAACCTGGTTAATGGCTTCCTTGCAGGAATAACACTCGCCATGGCCCTGCTGCCTGAGGAGTTCCCCGTAATTCTCACTGTGTTTATGGCTGTGGGGGCGTGGAGGATGTCGAAGGTAAAGGTTCTGACAAGAAAACCTTCAGCAATTGAGACATTAGGTTCTGCAACAGTTTTATGTACTGACAAAACAGGAACCCTTACGCTGAACAAAATGACTGTTTCGACGCTGTATAATGGCAATGAATATATGAAGGTTAAAGAATCGGGTGAAATTGCTTCTGAATTTCATGAAATAATTGAGTACGGGATACTTTCAAGCCAGACTAATCCCTTTGATCCAATGGAGAAGGCCATAACCAGCATGGGAAATATATATCTTAAAGGAACAGAACATATCCATACAAACTGGGAAATGATAAAAGAATATCCTCTTTCAAAGGGACTGATGGCAATGTCAAGAGTTTTCTCACATAAAGGGACAAATGAAAAAACAATCGCCACAAAAGGGGCGCCGGAAGCTATTTTTGAACTCTGTCATCTCAATAAAGAAAACATAAAACATCTTTCAGGGGCCGTTGAAAAACTGGCCGAAACAGGCTTAAGGGTAATCGGGGTGGCAAAAGCAAAGATCAATTCAGAGGGCTTACCGGATGTTCAGCATGATATTCCTTTTAAATTCATTGGTCTCATAGGCCTTTCTGACCCTATCCGGGAAAATGTTAAAGAAGCTGTAGGTGAATGTTATCAGGCAGGTATCAGGGTAATTATGATAACAGGTGACTACCCTGTAACTGCTAAAAATATTGCATTGGAAATAGGGCTGAAGAGTCCGGATAATTGTATTACAGGTTCGGAATTGAATGATATGACTGAGGATGAATTGTGCGAAAAAATCAAAAATGTCAATGTATTTGCAAGGGTAGTTCCGGAACAAAAACTTAAAATCGTAAATGCATTGAAAAAAAACAAGGAAATTGTTGCTATGACCGGCGACGGAATAAATGATGCACCTGCTCTCAAATCAGCAAATATAGGAATCGCAATGGGCGAAAAAGGTACTGATGTAGCCAGGGAAGCTTCATCACTGGTTCTGATGGATGATAACTTTTCATCAATAGTCGGAGCTATAAAAATGGGCAGACGAATCTTTGACAATCTTCAGAAAGCTTTTGGATATACGTTTGCTATACATGTACCAATTGCGGGTTTATCGCTGATCCCAATCATTCTGGGTCATCTTCCGCTTATTTTGTGGCCTGTTCATATAGTTTTTCTCGAACTGATAATCGATCCCGCCTGCTCAATAATTTTTGAAGCTGAAAGAGAGGAGCTTAACATTATGAGCCGTCCCCCGAAAAACCTGACTGACAAATTCTTCGGGATCAAAAAAATACTGGTGAGCTGTATGCAAGGTATAGGTATACTGATTGTTACCCTCATTGTTTACTTTGTTGGACTCAATCTGGGATTTCGGAATAATGAAGTCCGGACAATGGCATTTATAACCCTGATAGTTTCAAATATCTCAATAATATTAACTAACAGGTCATGGACCGATAATATATTCGGGATAATTACAACACCCAATAAGGCCGTATTCTGGGTTGTTGGAGGGGCACTGTTTTTTATGGCGCTTATCTTAAACATTCCGTTTTTTCTTGAACTATTTCAGTTCGAGAAGCTTCATCTTGTCAATATTATTATTTGCAGTCTTGCTGGTGTAACCACGATAGTATGGTTCGAAATCTATAAAATGGTGAAACTTAATAACCATGTGTCTTTGTAATCCTCATTCAAAAATATCAATTAAGCGAATCTGTGAATGATATAACTAATCACAGCAATTGTGTAACGCATTCCGGCTATAAATCTCTCACCTTTGTAATGCTGTGAAAATCTATTCACAACTAAAATCAAATCTCATGAAAAAATTAATCTATTTAACAAGCCTTGTCGGAATGGGCTTATTTGTCAATAGTTGCTCACTCGGATATGTTGCAACTGAACCTGTTTATGTTGAAAACGTCAGACCTGCCCGTCCAAGTAATTTGCATGTATGGATAGATGGGGATTGGGTATATAATCGTCAGACCAATGCTTATGCGAGAAATGCCGGTTACTGGGATATGCCGCGTCAGAATCGTTCATATATTTCAGGTCAATGGCAGACTGGTACCCGTGGTAAATACTGGGAAAAGGGTCACTGGCAGAAGAATAATGGCCGGTTGCGTCAGGATCATGATTCAAAGTAGTTCCGCATATGGGGGTGTTGATTTTAATGAATGAATCATTATAAAAATATACGGATTCAACGCTGGTTCTTTAACTTTTAAGGGCTAGCGTTGTTTTATTGGTGGCAACTATGAAAAAACAAAATCACAGCGAAAGACAATCTTTGCCTTTCTGGAGCATTAACAAAACAGATCTCCCATCCTTTCTTCAGACTCCTGAGGAAGGTTTGACAGGAAGTGAAGCAAATAAGCGACTACTCGCTTACGGTGCAAACCGTCTAAAACCAAAAAAACGTTCAGGTACACTCTATCTGATTGTAGCTCAATTCAAGAGTCCGATCATTCTCATTCTGTTATTTGCAACTGCTCTGTCCTTCTTTTTACATAATCCGGTTGATGCATCAATTATTCTTATAATAGTTGTACTAAGCGGACTACTTGGTTTCTGGCAGGAAAACAGCGCAACAAATGCGGTAGCGAAGTTACTTGCAATAGTTCAGATAAAAGCTACTGTACTCCGCGATGGAAAACAACAGGATGTACATGTTGAAGATATTGTGGCAGGTGATATAGTAATTCTGAACGCTGGGGATATTGTTCCCGGTGACTGTCTTCTTCTTGAATCAAAAGACATCTTTGTTGATGAAGCCATGCTTACAGGAGAAACATTTCCTGTTGAGAAAGCAGTGTCAGTGCTTCCGGCCGACACTCCGTTAGGACAGCGCACAAACTCCCTGTGGATGGGTACTCATATCGTCAGCGGAAGTGCGAATGCACTGGTATCTCTGACAGGTAAGGAAACAGAATTTGGTAAAGTTTCAGAACGTCTTATGCTTAAGCCACAGGAGACCGAATTCGAACATGGGATAAGAAGATTTGGCTATTTTCTCGGGGAAGTTACACTGGTCCTTGTGGTCCTCATATTCGCAATAAATGTTTATCTGCAACGACCGGTACTTGATTCATTCCTGTTCTCACTTGCCCTGGCTGTAGGGCTTACACCCCAGCTTTTGCCTGCAATTATAAGTATCAACCTTGCACATGGAGCTAAAAAGATGGCACAAAAGAAAGTCATTGTCAAAAGACTGGCTTCTATTGAAAACTTCGGTAGTATGAATGTGTTATGTTCCGATAAGACAGGAACTCTAACCGAAGGAATAGTAAAAGTTGAGTCAGCCATTGATATTCAAGGTGCATCAAGCGACAAAGTATTCCTTTATGCTTATTTGAATGCTTTTTATGAGTCAGGATTCACAAATCCAATTGATGAAGCAATACGTACCAACCGGAAGATGGATCTGTCGGAATATCAGAAAAAGGACGAGATTCCTTATGATTTTCTGCGAAAACGATTGAGTATTGTTGTTTCCAGGGGAAAAGAACATCTCATGATAACAAAAGGCGCCTTAAGCAATATAACTGATGTATGTACAACGGTTGAAACATCCGAAGGAACAGTTGCAGATATTGCCACGGTTACAGGTCAGATTCAGAAACAATTTGAAGAGTTCAGCAACCAGGGTTTCCGTACTCTGGGCATAGCATATAAAAATCTTACATCTGAATCACCTATAAATAAAAGCGATGAAACCGGCATGACATTTTTAGGATATCTGACCCTTTTTGATCCTCCCAAAGAAAATATATCTGAGACAATTGAAGGTCTCAGGAAACTTGGTGTTTCTCTTAAAATAATTACCGGTGACAATCACCTGGTAGCAGTTACCCTGAGTCAAAAAATGGGTTTAAAAAATACCAGGATCATTACAGGATCAGATATCAGAAATATGAGTGATGAAGCGCTTTTGAGGAGTGTATCTGATGTTGATGTCTTTGCCGAAATAGAACCAAATCAGAAGGAGCGGATCATCATTGCAATAAGGAAGGCAGGAAATGTTGTAGGATATATGGGTGATGGAATTAATGACGCATCCGCCCTTCATGCTGCCGATGTCGGTATCTCAGTTGATACGGCAGCCGATGTTGCAAAAGATGCTGCAGATATTGTTCTTCTTGAAAAAGATCTTGCTGTTCTTATAGAAGGGGTACGTGAAGGAAGAACGACATTTGCCAACACTCTGAAATATGTCTTTATGGCAACTAGCGCCAATTTCGGGAACATGTTCAGTATGGCCGGAGTATCACTCTTTATTCCGTTTCTTCCGCTGTTGCCCAAACAGATATTGCTCACAAACCTTCTGACTGATTTCCCCGAAATAGCTATTGCCACCGATAATGTAGACAGTGAAATGATTGACTATCCGAGGCGTTGGGACATAAAAGCTATCCGTAAGTTTATGATCACCTTCGGGCTGGTGAGTTCAATTTTCGATTATCTTACTTTTGGACTTCTGCTTCTCGTTGTTCATGCCAATGAACATCAATTCAGAACAGGCTGGTTCGTTGAATCAGTTATTTCAGCATCCCTGATTGTGCTCGTTATCCGAAGCAGGAAACCTTTTTTCAGGAGTAAGCCTGGCAGATATCTGCTGTTAGCTACCTTATCAATCGCCGTAATTACAATGATACTGCCATTTACTCCTCTGGGTAAAATTTTCGGATTCAGCCCTCTTTCGTTTTCAACCTACCTGTTTCTTTCACTTATCATAGTGATTTATATTGTTGCCGCAGAAATCACTAAAACAATTTTTTATAAAAAAGTGAAGTTTTGAAAAAATGGTTATTTTGTCTGATCAGCAAGATAGTTCTGAATTCCCATTTGCTTTATCTGACTTAACTGGGCCTCTAGCCAGTCGATATGCCGTTCTTCATCGAGAAGAATTGCCTCAAGAAGTTCACGGGTGCCACTGTCGGTGATTTTGATAGCCAGTTGTATGCCCTCATTGTAAATTTTCAGAGTATGATCTTCTGCGTTAAGGTCATTTTTAAACTGAGTCTCTACCTGTGCTCCGATTTTGACTTTATTCAGGCTGCTAACTACAGGGATTCCATCAAGAAACAGAATACGTGCTATAAGTTTCTCAGCATGCTTCATCTCTTCAATAGCACGTTTTTCAATGGTTTTGTGAAGACGTTCATAACCCCAATTTGCGCACATCTCTGAATGAACGATATATTGGTTAATCGCTGTCAGTTCGTCTTCAAGAAGAAAGTTTAGATTTTCAATGATTTTTTCGTTGCCTTTCATAGTGATTCTGTTTTATTGTTAAAAATTATGGTCGTTTGTCAATGCATTTATATAATGTGTGTTCAGGATTTAAGAAATGATAATAATTCCTTGTTTAGCTGGTCTCTATGAGTATCAGCCAATCCATGTGGTCCGCCTTTAAATATCTTTAATGTCGAATTTCTTACCAGTTTTGATGCGAACATTGCGGTGGTTCCAATCGGTACTATCTGGTCGTCATCTCCGTGAATAATAAGTGCAGGCACATCAATCTTTTTCAGGTCTTCTGTAAAGTCAGTCTCCGAAAATGCCTTGATACAATCAAGTTCATTCCTTAGGCCTCCCTGCATACCCTGGAACCAGAAAGCATCACGTATCCCTTGTGAAACCTTATTGCCATCGCGGTTTGCACCAAAAAATGGGATGGTCAGTTCTTTGAAGAACTCTGAACGGTCGGCTGAGACTCCTTTCCGTATTTCGTCAAATTTTTCGATCGGTACACCTCCAGGGTTGTCTTTTGTTTTTAACATGATTGGCGTAACTGATCCCATTAAAACAATTTTTACAATACGGGCAGTACCGTATCGGCCTATATAACGGGCTACTTCTCCTCCACCGGTAGAGTGTCCTATCAGCGTAACGCCAATAAGTCCAAGAGATTCCAGCAGTTCGGAAAGGTCGTCAGCATATGTATCCATATTATTGCCATTCCAAGGCTGGTCAGATCTTCCGTGTCCCCGCCTGTCATGAGCTATACAGCGATAACCATTAGAGGCCAGAAAAACCATTTGTGATTCCCATGCATCAGAGTTAAGTGGCCAGCCATGACAGAAAACTACCGGTTGTCCTGAACCCCAATCCTTGTAAAAAATTGACGTATCGTCACTTGTTGTGATAAAACTCATTTTGATTTCTTTTTTAGTGGATTTGCTTAACGTAAAAAAAATAAAATCTGCCCTGTATCAGATTACATAATTTTTGATATTGTTTATATAATTCACACATTGCCTTAACAGGACTGTCCCTTCCTTATCTCATGAGTGCATTAAACATGATAATAAACAGTATAATTTTTTAATTTATTGAAAATAAAAGTGATATCCCAATAACATTGACTATCTTGCCAACATTAATTTAAATCAATATTATGAGTAACGGAACAGTAAAATTTTTTAATGAATCGAAAGGATTCGGATTCATTAAAGACGCAAATTCATCGAAGGAGTATTTTGTACATTCTTCAGGATTAACTGAGAGCATCAATGAAAATGACGAAGTAACCTTTGATTTGCAGGAAGGTAAAAAAGGATTAAATGCAGTAAATGTTAAACTAGCTTAGTTTATCCATATAAAACATTTAAAATTTTGAATCCCGCCACTTCGGCGGGATTTTTTATATGTAAAATATACAACTTATTACCAGAGTTGTGTAAGACATTCAGATACATTGATAACCACCTTTGTATGTCGGCATTCAACAAAATAATCATGAATGATAACAACAATTATAATATTAGCAATGGTCACATTTCTGATGCGGCTTATCAAAGGAAAAACATTAATTAATAAATATGAAAAAATGAATACAACAGAGTTAAAAGGAAACTGGGAAGAACAGAAAGGCAAACTGAAACAGAGATTTGCAGTATTAACTGACAACGATCTTATGTTTGCTGAAGGAAAGAAAGAGGAGATGTTTGGAAGACTTCAGAAAAAACTTGGCAAATCAAAGGCAGAACTCTTGAGTATTATTGCTGCACTTTAGACTTGTGAAATTATAAGACTGCCGTTTGACGTAATAATCGTTAAACGGCAGTTTCAGTTTAATTTGTTTTTACCCAGACCATAAACAGATCTGAAATGATATCCGTAAACAACGTAAGTCATGGCACTTGCAAATAATGCCGGTCGCCTGAAAAGTGTCCAAAACAAAAATTTCCAATACTCGCTCTGACCTCTGGTAAAAATCCCGATAACAAAAATAGTCCTGATGAATGCTTTCAAATGAGAAAATTCCAGTTTATGTTGTCTTGGAGTTGGTTGCCGGTAATCAAGTAAGAACCGACGGATCCTTTTATAATATGGTTTTACCGAATAGATATCCTTTATAATTGCCTTATATCCGTTTAGCAGATCAGAATAATTCATTTTAGGTATAAAGTTCATGGAAAAATCAGTGTTGCTGCCTGTTGCTTCCGTAGTCAGTCTGTTTTCCGACTTGAGTTGCTGGTACAATTTGGTATTTCTCGGAGCATTCAACAAACCCACCATCGCCGTGACAATTCCACTTTGCTGAATAAAATCAGTCTGTTTTTTGAAAATAGATGGTGAATCACTGTCAAAACCTACAATAAATCCGCCTGAAACGTCGATCCCGGTTTTCTGGATCTTTTTTACGCTCTGAAGCAGATTCCTGTTATTGTTCTGAACTTTATTGCAGCTCTGAAGAGAGACTTCATCCGGTGTTTCGATACCTATAAAAGCAGCATTTATACCGGCTTCAACCATCAATGACATTAATTCCTCATCATCAGCAAGATTTATAGAGGTCTGACTTGTAAATGTAAACGGGTATTTATGCAATTGCATCCATTTCCTCATAGCCGGAAGCAGGTTGTTCTTTACTTCTGTTTTATTTCCCACAAAATTATCGTCAACAATAGCTACAGGTCCTCTCCAGTGGAGGTTATAAAGAATATCCAATTCTTTAATGATCTGAGAAGTATTCTTCATTCTTACCTTATGTCCCAGAAGAGCAGTAATTTCACAAAAACTGCATGCAAAAGGACACCCTCTTGAAACCTGCATGTTCATTGATGCATAATCTTTCATTGACAATAGATGATAATCGGGAACCGGAGTTAATTCAAGATCAGCATAGCAGTCAGTTTTATAAATTTTATCAGGGGTATTACCGCATTCAATATCTTTCAGAAAAGGGATAATTGTAATTTCTGCTTCATTAAGGATAAAATGATCGATCATTGGATAGTTGCTGTATTCCTGTGTAAAAAGTGGACCACCCGCAACTATTTTTGTCTTATTTTTAAGACATTCTTCAATTACATAGTTTACTGATTCCTTTTGCACATACATCGCACTGATAAAAACAAAGTCGGCCCATTCGATATCTCTTCCCAAAAGAGTAGAAACATTCATATCAACCACTTTTCTCTGCCACGTGTCAGGAAGCATGGCTGATACAGTTATCAATCCCAGCGGAGGGACGGCAGCTTTTTTCGATATAAAAGGTAAGGCATGACTAAAACTCCAATAGGTAGAAGGATACTTAGGGTATACCAATAAGATGTTCATGGAATTATCTTTTAAATTCCTGCAAAGTTATTTCTAAATATTTATTCAGGAAAATATAAGGGGCAAGCAGGAAGCAAATAGTGGTAATTCAGACACCGGAGTGGTAAACAACACTTACATCTGGCCGGTAGTATTCACCCAAAGTCATCTGAAGATTATAAGCTTTTTACTTCATTGACAAGGTTCTGTAGTGTACTTTTTGCATCTCCGAACAACATTCTTGTCTTGTCGTTATAGAAAAGCATATTTTCGATTGCCGCATAACCTTTACCCATACCCCGTTTCATCACTATAATGTTCTTTGCGTCGCGTGCTTTTATTATGGGCATTCCGTAAATAGGACTTGAAGGATCATCCTCGGCGGCAGGATTTACCACATCGTTCGCACCGATTACGACAAGGACATCCGTATTGGGAAGATCAGGATTGATCTCATCACTCTCGATAAGTTGTTCATAAGGGACATCGGCTTCGGCAAGCAATACATTCATATGTCCCGGCATACGTCCTGCAACAGGGTGTATAGCATATTTAACCTCTACACCCTTCTCTTCAAGAAGTTTATCCAGTTCATGACAGATATGCTGAGCCTGGGCTACAGCAAGACCATAACCTGGAACGATCACCACTTTCTTCGAATAGCTGAGAAGCACAGCTGCATCCGAAATTGAGATTTCCTTAATCGTTCCGGCGACAGCTATATTCTGTTGTCCACCCCCGCCAAAAACTCCCACAATGACATTCAACAAGGATCTGTTCATGGCCCTGCACATCAGAATGGTAAGGATAGTTCCGGCTGAACCAACAAGTATCCCTCCCGTAAGCATAACCTGATTATTGTAAAGAAACCCTCCCATTGCAGCAGCTACCCCGGTAAAAGAGTTTAGAAGAGAAATAACAACTGGCATATCGGCGCCACCAATCGGCATCACAAACAAAACTCCGTAGATAACAGCTATGATGAACATTATATATATGAGTGGAGTAAGCTCCCTGCTGGCTTCAACATGACGGGTCATTATGAAAACAATAAATCCGATAAGGATTGCGAGGATCGTCAGATTAACATATTTCATGGCTTTTACCCGCATATCCCCAATTCTGCCGTCAAGCTTTCCGAAAGCAACCATACTTCCGGCCCAGGATATTGTTCCAATCATGAGCCCCAGCAAAATCGCAAGTACATGACCATTTGCCATACCACTTTTTGCAATAAGTTCAGGACTGACATTTGGAAATTCCATTATTGATATAAGTGCTGCTGCTGCACCGCCCATTCCATTAAAGAATGAAACAAGCTGTGGCATGGCTGTCATTTTAACACGTCTTGCAATAACCCAGCCCATAGCTGTACCGATTCCGATTGCAGCCAGAATAAAACCTATATTCCCGATAGGTTTGCCGTCTTTCTGGTGAAAGAGAATTGTGGCAACAATTGCAAGTATCATACCGGCAGCTGCAAACGTATTTCCCCGACGTGCTGTTAGGGGATGACTCAGTCTTTTTAATCCCAGGATGAACAGAACAGATGCAATAATATACGATAGTTCAAGTATTGAAATCCCTGTATTTATTCGGACAAGCTGGTTCATGAGAATTTCTTTTTAGGTGTTTTTTTCAGGTTTCTACTTTTTCTTCTTAAACATCTCCAGCATCCTGTCTGTCACTACAAATCCTCCCACGACATTTAAAGTGCCGAGAACCACTGCCAGAAATCCAAGAATCATCGATCCTGTCGTTTCAGCATGACCCATTACTATTATCGCGCCTATGATAACTACTCCATGTATTGCATTTGCACCCGACATAAGAGGAGTATGTAGTATTGCGGGTACATGGCTAATTACTTCAATACCCAGGAATACAGAAAGGATCACAATGAATATTGCTTCCCTGTGAAGTAATAAAAATCCAAGTATATTTTCCATGATATTAGTTATTTTTTGTTTAGCATTTGCCTGACCCTCTGGCTGATATACTCCTTCTCATGAACCGCGGTTGTCCCGTTAATAATATCATCCTGGATATTAAGAACAAGCCTGGCATCTTTATCCACCATAATTTTAAGCAGGTTTATTACATTGCAACCGAACATCTTACTGGCGTCGGAAGGCATATCTGATGGATAATCGGATTTTCCGATGATATGAACTCCATTAACCACAATGTTTTTCCCATTCTGAGTCAATTCACAATTCCCGCCGGTTGATGCAGCAAGATCAATTATCACAGACCCTGGCTTCATAGCGTAAACACTCTCTTTCATTAAAAGAACCGGAGCCTTTCTACCCGGAATCTGGGCTGTTGCTATAACTACATCTGACGCAATTGCCCGCTGCTGAATTAATTCCTGTTGTTTCTTTTTATATTCTTCTGATTGTTCAACTGCATATCCACCTGCGGTAGCGTCCTCTTTAGCACCTTCTACTTCGATGAATTTTCCACCGAGGCTCTTTACTTCTTCCTTTACGGCTGTCCGGACATCAAATACCTCAACTATTGCTCCGAGTTTTCTTGCGATGGCTAATGCCTGTAATCCTGCAACTCCTGCTCCGAGAATAAGTACCCTCGAGGGTTTTATTGTGCCTGCAGCCGACATAAACATCGGAAAGAATCTTGGCAATAATGATGCAGCCTCAAGCACAGCCTTATATCCTGAAACTGTAGCCATTGACGAGAGAATATCCATCGACTGGGCTCTTGTTGTTCTCGGGATAAGATCCA
>Ga0302296_1001986_pt1 | contig 14076 bp, 6 predicted proteins | sample III_Fen_N3_1_FD_194546 | JGI IMG/M metagenome (GOLD analysis project Ga0302296, IMG submission 194546) | Peat permafrost microbial communities from Stordalen Mire near Abisko, Sweden - III_Fen_N3_1 | ecosystem: Environmental > Terrestrial > Soil > Wetlands > Permafrost | place: Sweden: Abisko... | reverse complement strand
ATGCTGTTGGTGCTTGTGTATCAGGGGTCGGATCGCTGTTATAGAAATACAAATTGTCAAGATAAACAGTCTTACCTCCCGAGCCCACAAATTTGAATTGAATCAGATCGGATACTCCCAATCCCTGGCTTGTAAATGTTGTCAATGGAATATCGTAACTATTCCAGGCGTTCAAATTTAACGGAGTCAACTGGAATAATTTCTCACCTGTTGATGCACTGATACAAAATACCTGAAGTGAAGTCTCATTCGACGTAAATACATCCAGATGCAAATGAGTCATTGGCAATGCATTGACTTGACTTCCAAATTGTATGCCTTGATAATTTAAATTCGTCATCTTTAAGGTATTATTCCCTGCTACCTGAACAATAGCATCTGCTCCACTTTGTCCCCAACCCGGATTGAAATCTGTTCCTGCTACATTAGGATATGCTTCACTAAAAATTGAAGTCACTTTCGGTGCAGCATATACCGGAGGAGTTGGAGCAGCTGTCATAGGTGTACCAATAGTCCAGTAATTGAATGCTACATTAGGACTAACTGTTGTACCTTCAATTAAAGCAGCAACTCTTAAAACGGAAGGAATGGCCATAGTTACAGGAGCCGAAACAGCAGAACTTACTGCAACAGGGTCAGTTCCATCGGATGTGTAAACCAATGAAGAAGTTACTGTTGTTGCTGATGCCTGCGATGTTGTATTTACATATTTATAAACAGTCCCTGTACCACCGGTTACAGTCACATTTTGTGAAGTGGCATAATAGCCTTGTCCCGGAGTGGCAACAGGAGTACTCAAACCGCGGGCATCATACAATTTTGATGTTGTAGTATTAGTTCCTATTGTTCCGGTAATAGTAGGATTACCTACAATTACAGCAACACCATTCTTTTGAACCATAATACCTTCAAGTCCACCGGTAATGGTTCCGCCGGTAACCCAAAGTGTTGAATTAAGATTATCCAACTGAATAGCACGGCCAGTTGCACCTAAAGCAGATACTGTTCCACCATTTATAGTCAATTTACCTCCGGCATTCGTACTGTTGATACTGATACCGCGTCCGCCACCCATATCGGAACGAACTTCACCACCATTCACAGTACAGATACCATTATAATCAACGACAATACCTCTTGCAATACCTGTGGCACTGGTAGCAATGTAACCGCCGTTAACAGTTACTGAACCACCTGTTGGTAATGCATTAATAGCCATACCTACAGCAATAGCAGGATAATTATTGGTAAGAATTGTACCACCATTTACAGTTATACTTCCACCTGCTGCAACTATTGGTGAAGTAGCTGTTGTATTAATCTTTCCACCATTTACAGTAACAGTTCCTCCAGTCAAAGCCTGAACTGTATTTCCGGTTGAGGCATTAATGTAACATCCTGTATTTAAAACAATATTTCCACCATTGGCTTGTAAAGCTCCTGCAGCAACTAAAGCAGATACAACTTTTACTTTGTTCCCAATGGTTAATGTTCCAGCAGTTACAGAAATTCCGTAAGGAGCCATGTTAATGATAACAGTGTCACCTGTAGAAACCATTGAAAAATCTGCATTTGCCACAATCGCGGCACCAATGTTAATGGTATCACGTACTCCACTGGCCGATGCGGCCGTAAACTGACTTTGCAATTCTGCAAATGTCACTGCTGTTGTTTTAATAGCCTGAACTGTAAATACGGTTGCTAAACAAACGATAACAGCAGCCAATTTTTTGTGTAATTTTTTTGTTTTCATTAGATAATTGGTTTTTGATGAATAATTTGTAAATGATTATAAGAATACTTTGAAATTGCGAATTTCCATTCTATACATAACTTTAGCAAAAAGATTCAAAAAGTGAAATTTTAATCATAGGCAATCTATTTTATGACTTTAAGTTGGTTCGTTTGATTGTTTGATTTGATTTGCAACAAATAAATACCGGCCGGGTAAGTTTCAACCGATATTTTGGTAATCGAAGGCAGATGGCTCTTTGAAATCAGATGTTGACCTGAAGTATTATACAGATCTACCAATTGATTCTCTGAAAGTTGGTTATCAATGTTTAGCACTCCATTTTGAATGAATGCCGTCATCTTTTTTTTTAGAACTGGCTCAACTGCTGTAGCTTCTGCGTCCGAAACCGGGGTAATGTGGATAAAGTCTATTTTGGCATTCGTTGCACTTGCTGCAGGCTTTACCAGGAGTGTTCCGGCTATTACTTTAGTATATGCCGTTCCGGCACCGAACTTATTGGCTGTAGTGGGGATATAATCAACAATTGTGACACCATTGGCTTCAATCTTGTTGTAGCTGTCGGTGTAATTCGGATCACCAGTAGCAATGGATACTTTATACCATTGATTAGGCAGTGCAATCGACCAGGACGAATTCGCCGTGGTTTGCATTTGCATGAAGGTATCAAATCGTTTATCGGTAGCTACCATGCGTTCACGGTTGTTTGCCGTTAGGCTTACATTCCAGCCATAACTGTAACCGTTGCCACGGTCTCCGTAAATGGAGCCATCATCTTTCAGGTAACCAACAGGTGTTGCAGTAGTACTTACCTTTTGAAAATTAATCTGTATCTGTCCTGCAGGTACATCCGGATAAGTGGGTGCCGGGGTGGTGTTGCTACAATTCCAGACAACCGTATCATTTTTCTCCACTCCATTGTTTGTGCTTGTTGCAATAATCTGGTTCGTTCCAAGCAGCATCACCACATTATCCCACAGGAAGATATGATCCGTTGCTGTTTTTGAACCAACTAAAGTTCCATTCAGTTTCAGGGCAACAGATGCGCAGTTTGAATATACTTTTACCTGATTTGTGGTACTGGTACGTTCTTTAAACCTGCGACTGGTGATGTATACAAAAGGATCTTTTGCATTCCAGTTGGCTTTATACAAATAAAAAGCATCCTTTTTCACCGAACGGTCAAATGTAATCAGCCCCTTATCATTAAGTCCCGGTTGGGCTCCTTCATTACGTCCATCAGAGGAGAAGTCAAATCCGGCCCATACCGAAGTACTCCACAGATAAGGACGTGCATTAATCATGGCAATGTATTGTTCATGAAACAAATTCTGGTATTCTTCCGGATGAAATTGTCCGCTGGCATGTAATTGTGCCGGCAGTTCATGTTGGGTGACATTTGCACCTACCCCATATTCACTGGCACCTATTTTTTTGGTGGGATACTTCGTATGAAGGCCATCCATAGTAGTTCCAAAGTCTGGTATGGCTCCATAATACCAGCCATCATATCGATTGTTCGAATAAACATCCGGAACCCAGTTTGAAGGTTTTTCGGTATACATGGCTGCCAGGGTTGTCAACCTGTAATTATCCTCAGATTTTACGATTATGTTCAATTGGGTCACGGTTCCAACCGGGTCAACCCCAGCCTGGTATTCTATCTCATTCGATAATCCCCAGAACACAACACTTGGATGGTTATACTGTTGGCGAACCAACTCATACATCATGGAGGCAGCATTTTTACGATAAACTTTATTATCCTCCACGGTAGCGCCTACACTGTTGACATCCGGAATCTCAGCCCAACAGATGATACCCAGCGAGTCCAGGTAATTGTATGTAAAATCACCATGTTGATAATGCGATAGCCTGAAATAATTCATTCCTGTTTCTTTCAGCAGGTCAATGGCTTCACGACGGTCTGCATCCGTTACTGCATGCCCTTTATCCTTCTTTTCTTCATGCATACAGATTCCTCTCAAGGGGTAAGATTTGCCATTTAAGAAGAAACCGTTGTTCGGATCGACACTGAAATATCGCAATCCCAATGGTTGAACCGAACTATCAGTAGTAACACCATTTACTTTTAAATTCACAACCACCTTATATAAATAAGGGTCAATCACTCCATTCCACAAATGAGGATTTGTTACTGAAGCTGAAATTGTTGAGGTTAATGTATCATTTGCATTGAGTGTTTTGGTATCGGTAAGTGTCTGGACAATTGCACCCGCGGCATCTTTCAGCAAGACTTCTACAGTTGTATTAGCAGATGAAGTACCTGAATTCCGCAATTTTGTAAGGATTCTCAAGCTGGCAGAAGATTCTGATACATTGCTTTGTTTGATGATGATTCCGGGTTGGGCTACATTAATTCCCTCCATGGTGAGGGTATTCGAGATATACTCGTTTGGATTGATATGAACCGGGTTAGCAGTCACAAATTCAACATCGCGGGTAATACCCCCAAAGAATGTAAAGTCTGCTGACAGAGGCGGACAAATAATGGTTGCTGAATTATCTACTTTTACTGCAATCAGGTTATCCTGGCCTAAAGTTACAGCATTCGTCACATCATACATAAAGGCAGAATAGCCCCCTGTATGCGTTCCGATGAGTTGACCGTTTACGTACACGGAAGCTGATGTGTTTGCGGCTCCAATTTTTAGATAGACAATTTTCCCGGCAAAATCCGTTGGTACTACAACATGTTTCCGGTACCAACCAATCCCGCGATAGTAATTATTTCCTCCATCCTGACCATCCAGGGCGTTCCAGGTATGGGGCACGCTGACAGCATTCCAGGTGGCATCATCAAATGCAATCTGTTCTGCACTTTGTACTGTATTTGTTGTAAATTTCCAACCGGAATTCAGATTGGTACTTTCCTTTGCAATCATGTTAATTGTTATGGCAAAACCCAATAAAATCAGCCATCCTTTTTGTGTAATTAATTTCATATTTTAAATTTGGATATTTCTATTTGCTCTTGTAATTTTTCTCTGTACTGCTAATTAAAATACTTATTGGTAAGAAAATAAGCACTTTGTTTTGATATCCAGGCACTTCAACAACTACCTACTTTTCTTACTACCTACTACAAACTATAAACTATTTCATTATCTTTCGGGATAGTTTTCGTCCATCAATAAATGTAAGTTGAACTACATAAATTCCCTTACTAAAATCACGGGTATCAACTTGTTTCTCGTTCGTCCCCTGAAATACAACTTTTCCCAGCGTATCAAAAATTTTAATATCCATAGTACCCTCTTGAGTATCTATATGTAGTACATCTCCCAGGGGGGATGGGTATAAATTGAATAACCTGGAAGCTTCAACATTGCCAAATGCTGTACTGATGGGTGCAAATGTGAACCAGTCCAGGTTACAGCCTTCGCCCATGCTTTTTAACTGGATAATTTGTTTTCCTGCTGGCAATGTAACGGTTAATGTCCGGTACCCCCAGCTGGTTAATCCTCCCGTAGTTGGCATGTCCTGGCTTTTTAATAAGTTACCATTACTATCCAGTATTTGCAAGGTTGTTCCATCAATACAGGCCATTTTAAAAGTGATCGTATACTCCTTACTTTCCGGTATAGTGACCTGATAGGTATACCAGTCCTTAAAATAAAAGTTATTCAGGTACAAATTTCCGGATGTGGCATCGATTCTTCTTAGACTGGGACTATGTGTATTTGAAAATTTTTCAGCTTGAATTGTATCCTGTGTCGTAAAATAATAGTTTTTGTCAAACGAAGACATGTGAATATAAATATCACCTAACTCGGTCAATACACCCTTATCATTATTTGTCAATAATGAGTTGTAAGGGAAAGCAGTCTCCCCGGCTCCGTTTCTTCCAATAAACCAGGAATAGCGATAAATGTCAGGGTCATTTTCCAGGTAATTCAAAAGTTCAACCATATAATCTTTCTGGGTATCGGGTGTGAGGGTTTGCGTCCCGTCATACTCGCAAAACTCGGTCAGCCAGATAGGTTTATTGTATTTTTTATAGAGGGCAATATTCCCCTCTACTGCAAGTTCCGAATTCATATAGTTATGTACCCCGATATAATCAAATTTACAGGTGGGACATGCTTTAATAAAATCGTCCATATACTTGATCGGATCGGTATACGTTACTCCGTTTTCAGAAACAGCTCCTGTTGCAGGGGCATAATTCAACGCTGGACCCACTATCTTCAGGTTATACAAACTAGCAATCCGCTCAATAAGCTTCCATTTTGAGGCTGCCTGCGTTGGTGTCAGGTTGGCTTGTTGTTTAAAGTTTGGTTCATTAAATCCCAGAATGTATTTGATACTCGGATGCGTGGAATAAAAAGCTTTTAGTTGTACCGTATCCACCCCACTCCAACACATCGGGATAAATTCGAGATAAGGATCAATAGCAGCAGCTACCTGAAAATTAGGAGTAAATCCCCAATTATAGACCCATGAAATTCCCTTACTCAGGGTAGGTAAATCTTCTACAAATGGGATGCTGTAAGCCAGTCCACGTTTAAAGCTTTTGGTTTGTTGCCCCGAAGCAGTAATAACGGCACTTAACAGGATTAAAAAACAGCTTATACATATTAATTTACCTTTCATTTCAACGTTTAGTTTTTAATGACTTTCCGTGTAAACACTTTTCCTCCCGTTTCAATTTTCACCAGGTACATTCCTTTATTCAGGAAACTGCCATTTATTTCAAAATTCGAATCATCGGTTGTTGCATTCACAATGATTTTCCCGTTAATATCAATCAGGGTTATTGATTTTTTACATGAAAACACTGTTGGAAAATCAATACTGATTTTATCTGTAAATATGGTTTTCATATTCGGTTGCTCTGTTGAAGTCACTTCTTCAATACCTGTTGCTGCATCCTGATAATAACGCACATAATCCACCAGCATTTGTTTCGGGAAAATTGTATTATCCACAGCACCACCCATTGTTCCACCTACTGCAAGATTAAGAATCACATAGATAGGTGTTGTGAACGGATAATCAGCTGATGTAACTGAAAGTGAATTGAAAGTCCAGTATTGGACTCCATCCAGGAAAAATTTAATTTTACCGGCAGTTGTCGAAGTCGTCGGAGTCCATTCGATGCTCCAGATATGAAAACTATCCGAGATATTGGTATAGGGTTTTATCAAATGGAAATTTGTTCCGTTTGTCCCATTATAATTTTTTGTGTGGATATTACTTTGAAACTGATTGGATTGCGAACCCTGGAATTCACAAATATCCAGTTCACCACAAGCCGGCCAACTGCCATACCCAAGTGTCCAAAATGCAGGCCAGGTACCGTTACCTGCTCCCGGCAACTTGATACGTGCTTCAATCTTACCATATAAGAAATTCTTCAGGTTCTGGGTGCTTACTTTTGCCGAAGTATAATTCCAGGTAGTAGTGCCTACCGTGTAATTTTCCAACAGGGCGTTAATTACCAAATTACCGTTTTCAACCTTTAGATTCTGAGGACGACTGCTGTAATATTGTTTTTCCTGGTTCCCAAATCCCGTTCCGGCATTGGTTGGAGCCCAAATAGTGTTATCTAATGTTGTTCCATTAAATTCATCCGACCACACCTGTTGCCAGTTCTGCCCGTTTGCTGAACCAACTATGATTGTAAAGAGGAATAAAAGGATGGTAGTTCGGTAAATTTTCATTGTGCGCTATTTTATACTTTTGCTTTTTACTTATTCTTAAAGTCTTACTGAATCGAGTTTTGTTTAAACTGGCATTTTAGTCCTGACTTTGTTCTTACGGCATTGATTTGTTGAGTAACCTTTAAGGACCCCATGACTTAGTGTTAAGCCATGGGGTGACTTTTCCGGTTATTGAATTAATACCCTGAATTCTGATTTAACATTGGGTTATTATTCAATTCAATTTCAGGAATTGGGAATAGCTCATGTTTTCCTTTTACAAATTCACTCATTTCCTGACCTTCCTGGGCTATATATTTTGTACGATAAGCATTCATTACCTGATCGGCAACGCCCCACCGAACCAAATCAAACCAACGTTGTCCTTCCATAGCAAACTCAACTCGGCGTTCGTGACGGATTGCAGTTCTTAAGTCAGCCTGGCTGGAAGCAGAATAAGACCCGTAAGGGAATTGTGGTAAAATAGCAGGATCGGCCGGATTCGTAGAAGAATCCTTTGCACGTTGTCTCACCTGATTCAGTTTGGAAATTCCTTCGCTAAGATTATTCCCTTCACAGGCTGCTTCAGCCACCATTAACAAGACATCTGAATATCGGATAACCGGTGTATTGGATGGTCCGCGGGTAGCATGTGCCAGAGGAGCCTGATAAAATACCTGTTTTCCACCGCTCGTTCTCCAGAAACCCAGGGCGGCTTTTCTGCTATGATAGCCATTATAGAATTTTCCGGCACCATACACATCAGCTGTATCAACAGGTAAAATAGCTTCATCACGGCGGTTATCACCGGTTTCAAATTCATTATATAAATCCTGGGAAGGATGGTTAAATCCCCATCCAAGGCTTCCGGCGCGGGTACGCGTCATAATCGGGTCAAAGTTCCCACGCGTATGACCCAGGCCACCGTAATCACTGGTAGCTTCCAACATATATTGAACTTCGAATACCGACTCTGGTCCGTTCTCAGTTACTAATTGTGCAATTGTAGGACTTACCAACACTTTAAAATAATCTGAATATTTAGAGTTCAGGGTATATTCGGTGGAAGCAATGATGCTGTCACCCAATGAAACCACACGGCCATAATCTTTGGTTTTATCGGTGCTATTCTGGATATCGAATAAAATTACCCGCATCAACATGGCTTGTGCTGCCCCTTTGGTTGCACGTCCCAGTTCGGTAGCTGCATACTGGCTCTTTCGGGGAAGAAGCTTAATGGCATCATCCAGGTCCTGACGGATAAAACTTACAATATCGGCTTTTGATGACCTTGCCATCAAAGCATCGGTTTGATTAAAAGTACGATCCCCCTTAATAATTCCGCCAAAGTAACGCATCAACTTAAAATGGTACAATGCCCGTAAGAATTTAGACTCTCCCAATAACCGGCTCTTTGTTGAAGCTTTGATGGATGAACTATCCATGGCACTGATGTTTTCTATGGCAAAATTAGTACGGAATATCCCCTGATAATTGATAACATAAAAGGATTCCAGGTATTCATTGTTGGCTGTTGTCTGGAAATTTTCCATCTGCCATACAACCTGCATGTCCGAAAGGGAAGCTCCACCTTTCAGGGCATCGTCCGATACCACATCCCCTACAAACCATTCATTGGCATATGTTCCGCCTAACTGCCATTCCAATGGCACATAGGCTGCATTCACCACTGCAATGGCTGCCGAGTCATTCGAAAAATAAGTGCTTAGCTTATTGGTAGCCAGTGGTTCCGGGGTTAAAAAATCGTTACAACTGGTAAATACTACCGTAGTAACCAATGCTGCGAATAAATATATTTTTGTTTTCATTGATTTGATTTTTGTATTGTTGATTCCTTGAATTTTTTTATTCATAAATCCATTGCATTTAAATCCGTGATACGAATCTTACTTTTAGTATGAATTTTGAATTCTAAATTATGAATTAACTATAAGTCCATTTTTACTCCCAACAGGATGGTTATTGCCTGAGGATAATTTCCTCTGTCTACCCCTGAGAAACTTGCTTCCGGATCATACCCTGTATATTTGGTAAAGGTCAACAAATTACTTCCTGAAAGATAGAACCTGCACGATTCAATTTTAGCAGGAGCCAGTACTTTCTTTGGAAGATTATATCCAATCTGTGCATTCTTCAACCGCAGGTAACTTCCATTTTCAAGGAAACGATCTGATGCCCAGTAATTGGATGCTTTTCCATATGCTCTCGGAATGGTGTTCGAAGGATTGGTAACTGTCCATGATTGAAGCATCTCTGTCCCTAAATTGGTCACCTTGGCTCCTTCGCCACCTTGCAGCAACATGCGGTTGCAATTATAGATCAGGTTTCCTGATACACCCTGGAAAAACAGGGACAGGTCAAAACCTCCAAATTCAACCGAAGCATTCAAGGCGTACGTAAATGTAGGGAACGAACTGCCCAAAATCTTTTTATCCAGATTAGTAATTAATCCGTCGCCATTAAAATCTTTATAGCGTACATCACCGGGTTGAACTCCCGGTATAATAGGTTGGGTTTTACCACTGGCATCTAAGATTGCCTTTCCACTGGCATCTTTTTTAATGTAGTCATCCACTTCTGCCTGAGTCTGGAAGATACCATCGGAAGTATACCCGTAGAAGGAATAAAGCGGTGATCCCTGTTGCGAAATAATTAAACTTTCACCTTTAAAATATTCCCCGTATATGGGTGAACTTGTTCCCATCTTGGTAAACATATTGTTTACAGTCGAAAGGTTCCCTCCAATTGAATAACTTAATTTCTTTGTAACCTTATCACGCCAAGTAGCTGCAACTTCCAAACCGTTATTCCTTACTTCACCGACGTTCGCAGGTGACATAAACATCATTCCGATCTGTGCAGGTAATACTACATTCAAAATCATATCCTTGGTGTACTTATCATAATAATCCACACTACCTGTCAGGCGGTTATTCAACATTCCAAAATCCAATCCAAAATCACTTTGTTCCTGTGTTTCCCATTTCAAATACTTGCTTGGCAGGGAGAGCATTGTAGCGCCATATGCTAATGTCTGAGGATTTCCCAATGCATACGATACAAATTGTATTCCGGTCTGTAATTTTTCGAAATAATTATTAGAGCCTAAACTATTTTGGTTGCCTATTTGTCCCCATCCACCTCTTACTTTTAAGGTTTCGATGACTGATTTCAACGGAGCAAAAAATTCTTCTTCACTGACTTTCCATCCTAAAGAGAAGGAAGGGAAATAACCCCAAAGATTGGTTCTTGGGAATTTGGAAGATCCATCTGCACGAAAACTGGCAGTCACTAAATAACGGTTATTATAACTGTAATTCAGTCGGCCTAAGAACGAAGCTAATTCCGAACGATCAACACCATCACTCACGGTAGTTGTACCTGATCCCATCGAGATGTACCAGTTTTCCGGAATTGGATTGGTTATCGTGGTATTCGATCCTCCCAAGGAGTAGGAATTAAACTGGGATACCGAGGTTCCAACCATGGCGGAAAAATTATGTTTTCCCAAAATTTTACTGTAAGTCAGGGTCTGTTCAATCGACCAGGTTTCATACCGTTGGAAACTTGAGGTAATGAAGTTATTGGCCAGCATATCATAAGGTGCAACAGTATATTGATTTTTAAACTCACGGCTTCTGCCATATGATAAATCATATCCAAAATCAGCCTTGTAAACCAAATCCTTGATGGGTTTAATCTCTAAATAGGCATCTCCCACAATCCGGTCAAATAAACTGGTTGGATGATCGTATTCGGTCATACTGATCGGGTTTGGATAATTGGCAATCGATGAAGCTGATACCTGATTGCTTGTGTTTCTGATTACAGATGGAACCACGGAATTATCCAAAACGGTTGTGCCAACCGGGAAACGGGTAGGATCCCAAGGTGCTAAGCGGATAGCACTGTTCAATAAAGAGTAATTATCATTATTATTCGGGGCATTCCGGTTATCGGAAGCCATCAACGACATATTTTCACCAACTTTAAGCCAGTTATTGATTTGGGCTGAAGAATTGACGCGGAAGGTGAACCGTTTATAATAAGAGTCCATGATAATTCCTTTTTGATCAAAATAGCCCGCACTCATGGAATAAGTTGATTTCTCTGATCCACCACTTGCCGAAACATAATAACTTTGTATCGGTGCATCGGGTACAAAAACCACATCCTGCCAGTCGGTATTGGTAGCTGCATAATTCAATCCTGTTGGTATATACGATTTACTGGCTGCAAAATTTGAATACACCCAACTATTAAATTCAGAATCTGTTTTTCCGGTATACCCCCAAAAGGTAGATAGCTGGCTTGAATTCATCAAACTTAATTTTTTAGCCCGGTTTTGGGTGCCATAATAAGCATCAACCGACAAGGTCATTTTACCACTTTTATTTCCCTGGTTAGTGGTAATCAGGATAACGCCATTAGCACCACGTGAACCATAAATAGCAGTAGCTGATGCATCTTTCAGGATTTCAGTGGATTTGATATCGTTTGGCGATAAATAATTGATACTGCTTACAGCAACTCCATCCACCACAAAAAGCGGTGTTGCGTTATTGATAGTACCAATCCCACGGATTCGCACCACCATGTCAGCTCCCGGTTGCCCACTGTTGGCTACCACGGTCACACCCGGTGATAGTCCCTGCAAGGCTTTGTCAATACTCGCGGAAGGTAATTTACGTAATTGTTCGCCCGATACAGATGCTACTGCACCGGTCAGGTCACTTTTCTTTACGGTACCATATCCAATGGCGACCACTTCATCCAATACGACGGTATTGGTTTTAAGCGTTATTTTAAGATCAGTAATGGTGGTACTGATTTTCTGTTCTTCATTTTGATAGCCAATGTATGAAAATACAAGGCTTTGGTTTTTTTGTACGAGGATAGAAAACTGTCCGTTTGCATCGGTGACAGTACCTTTACTTGTTCCTTTAACAATAATATTCGCTCCAATAATAGGCATTTTATCATCGTCGGAGAATATCGTACCGCTAACTTTATACTCCTGGGCATAAGCAGTCAGGCCGATTACGATGAAAATGAAAAGAGATATGAGTTCTTTTTTCATAAATAATTAAATTTAAGCTGGTGAAATTAATGAGATTTTTGATTCGGAAATTCTGTACGAAAATAAATCCGTTCCCCGAAAGGAAATCCTGATTTACCAAAAAGATAAAAGTTGAAAGTTGGTTGCCCAACGCACTTGTTGGGCAACCAAATGATGATAGAAAAGTTGAAATGAATTATTTGTTGAATTTGGTTACCCGGTTGCCTGCTTTGACAACATAAATGCCGGATTTAAGACCAGAGATATCGATGTCGTTCAGTTTGCTGCTCAATACACGGGCACCGCTTACAGAGAATATGTTTACTGTACTGGTGTTGTCCGAAACCTTCAGTTGATTTCCCACTACTTTAATGTCCAGATTTTCAGCTTTCACTGTTTGTACTGCATTCGGTGCATTGTTTGTATAATACACATTATCCCAGGCAATAAAGCTACCCTTGTCATTTCCACCTGCAAATGTCAAATAATTACATTTTTTTACTGGAGCTAAAAACTTCAGGTTGTTCGTGGCAGTAACCGCGTTGGTCATTAATTGAGTCATTGGGATTGTAAATTCAACCCATTGTGTTCCGTCACGTTTTGCAACTGGCAAGGTAGTAGCTGTAAGTTTATACACCCCGGAAGTTAAAGTTGTAATAAACGGGTCGGTTGGATCTACTGTACTACCATAAAGACTTATGGTTATATCGGTAGCACAATTGGTACGAATCGCGAAATGGAATGACCATGTGGTCGTAATATCGGTCATGTCCATACTGGCAGTGGCATTCCCGCTATCAGGACCTACGAAATAACCGCATCCCCACCATGCAGCAGGTGCTGCAACTGTAAATGCCTGATATCCTACCTGGCCTAATGATCCTACTCCAACAGCTGGAGTTCCTACAATGGTTTCACCGGAAGCCCAGATATACAATACCCTGTTCAAATCGTCCAGGCGGTAATCCACCCAGTTAGCACCCCAGGCAGGATCAGCTACCCCGTTGGTTTTTGGGAAACCACCTAAGGCAAATACGTAGCGTTTATCTGCCTGTACAAAAACACTCCCTAAAATTAGCATTGCTACTACGAGCATGGATACTTTTTTTGTAAATTTTTTCATGTCTTTAATTTTTAAAAATTAATAATGTGTATGTTTGTTGAAAATTGTATTGCAAATATAGACGAAAATAAATGAGAGTACATCAATTTTCACCTCACAAAAACTCACATTCGGGTTCAATTTCTTTCATTCGGCTACTACATGCACATACGTATTTATCTGTATTTATGATAGTTAAATAATTACATGTTCTACAACATGTTTTTTACTTGTATTTCACATTAAAAAAAACCCTATTTTCTTATTTTATGTTGAATTCGTAAGGTGTAAACAATAGATTGTTCTATTAAGTTGAGTTATATTGTTTTTTTAATTTGATATGATTATTTGATTTATTCATACTATCGTTTGCCTCTCATGTCAGGACATTTTAAATACTTAATATTTCACAGGGATAGATTGAGTCAGGATGCAGGTATCAGGTACTCTCATCAATAAAATTTCTATCAATAAG
>Ga0302296_1001983_pt1 | contig 14086 bp, 11 predicted proteins | sample III_Fen_N3_1_FD_194546 | JGI IMG/M metagenome (GOLD analysis project Ga0302296, IMG submission 194546) | Peat permafrost microbial communities from Stordalen Mire near Abisko, Sweden - III_Fen_N3_1 | ecosystem: Environmental > Terrestrial > Soil > Wetlands > Permafrost | place: Sweden: Abisko... | reverse complement strand
TAGGCGCAAAAGTATTGGGCGTTAATCACCTTCATATCAGTATTTATACGGTAATCGCTTGCGTAAAACCACAATTAATTGGCACTAAACCGATATACCTTCCAAAGGAAAATAAAGACAAGGGTAGATAAGGGTAATTAAGGGAAGATAAATAAGATAAAATAACTAAAATTGTCCCGTTAATATAAAGCCTTTGGTATATGATCCTAGTATGAAGGTTGACAGAACGGGAAAATATTATTCCATAACAATTGAGTTCAAAATAACAGTTTTGAGTAATCAGGAAACGTATGTATATGACTAGATCCAACTACAATCTATCGAATAAAATACTACTGCTCGTCGTGTTATTCTGCATGAATAGCTGGTCTTTTTCGCAACATCAGTTGTGTTCATTCACCATTCCGACCAGCATGAAATTGGTAGACACCATTCAGAATGGTCAAACCATCGTTTATTCCTATGAAGACATCAACGATAGGGATATCCTACAGGAAACCTATTATTCAGGACGGCGTTACGAGATCAATTACTTCAAACACTCGACCAATGAAACCTTTCATATAGAATTTGATAGCCTGAGTAATGTAGTAAGTTACGGTCATCAAACGGGGCGAACCTTAATCGGGTATCATTTTTACAGTAATGGAACTTTAAAGTGGTATCAACTAGCCACAGAAGATACGCTGTCGCCAAAATTTGCGTATACCGATGATTCTTTCATGATACAATTTCACCCGAATGGTGTTGTCAAAACACGCTATTACTGCACCAATAGCATTCAGGAATACATGGAGTACTGGCCAAACGGCAAATTAAAAATTGTAGCCGATTTTTTAGCGGATGCGTCGCTATTCTGCGGGAAGTACAGGGAATACGCTGAAAACGGAAGGTTAGCCATTAAAGGACGTTATTGCATTGATGAACAACAATTGGAGCCGATCAAATGTGGTACGTGGATCTATTATTCAAATAAGAACAGGAAGAAAGAGCGGTTTTAATGTTTTATACAACCTCATTACTTGCAGGTGATACTTTGTTGTTCACGTTGTGCTTTGAAATGAAGTTTGAAGAGATCATTGTCAAGGGAATGCTGTAAAACTCTCAGTATTGTTATCACAGTTGTTTTGACAAAGGTGTACTCACAAATACGTAATCTATGTTACGTGGTGCACAATTGTGTAGACTCAATAGGATAAAATAACTCGGTTGGAAAAGTTTGACTCGTGCTTGAATTACACTGCAATAATTAAACACACAAAAAACGCGCTTAAAAAGCCGTTAAACTGCTGGAATTTTAAGAATTGTGTAGCATGGTGTAGTACGGTGTAGCATGGTGTAAAGTTAGAATTGCATGGTGTAAAGTTACATTTTTGGTTTACTCTGTAAATCAAATTTAAAACCTGCGTTTCCGCGACCTTGCGACTCGGATGCGACTCGCGTTTTTTCACCTGTTTTTTCGTTCCGACTCGCGTGCGACTCGCATTACGACTCGTGAAATCAAATCAAAAACTCAGTGTTTCCGCGACCTTGCGACTCGGATGCGACTCGCGTTTTTTCACCTGTTTTTTCGTTCCGACTCGCGTGCGACTCGCATTACGACTCGTAAAATCAAATCAAAAACCCAGTGTTTCCGAGACCTTGCGACTCGGATGCGACTCGCGTTTTACTTTTTTTCTTGCTTTATGAACTATTTCCGGAAAAAACACATTGTAAAAGTGACATGGAGTGACCTAACAACTACATGGAGTTAACTTACTACAACATGGAGTGAGATGGAGTTTACGCGGGTTTCAGCATTTTTTTGATGAATTTGTAAGATTTCAGCAATGAGTTACGTTATTGGAAATATGGAACCGATTCTAACACCATCCCAGCAGTTTGAGAAAAACAAAGCGCATTTTTACAATTTGCTCAAACACGCCTATCTAACGAACGTTGAGAAGGCAACTGATAAGATTTATGCTTCTGATCACTACAAACGCGTTCTGCTGTCAGAAAATGAGCTTATTCCGCGTTTCTCGGTTTATTTCCATCAGCTTACTTATTCGTTTGATCATTTCAGCAAGCTAGGCGATGAAAACGTGTTAGATCAAACCCTTTCGCTTTTAAAGGACATCAAAAAAAACACACAAACTGCAATCGATAATGCAACCCGATATTGCGAAGAAAAATACCTTGATTTTAGTTTACTCAACTGGCTGTATGTGGAAGCGTTGGAGCAAGAAGAAACCTCCGTGTTAGCTTTGATTGATAGAGAAACAAAACTGCTGAAATGCCCGATTAAAAAAATATTAGTGTTGCTCGCGAACTACCGCGCCACCCAAGAACTACTAATCGAGTTTTCAGATCAGCCCTTTGAAACGTCAGAAGCCCATGAAAGTTTTGATCTGTTTAACGCGAATCATGCAAGCGGAAACCAACAGCAAATTACACGGTCTCAACAGGTGTTAATTACTTACTATTTCATTCAATTGCTTGGCAAAAAGCCACACAAGGGTGTGAGTAAATATGCCGATGCGTTGCACACGTTTTTAGGGCTTCCGTATTCACAAATCCGAAATTCGGAGTTGTACAAAAAGCTACTGAACCCGCTAACATATTCAAGTACAAAAGCCACTTTAATCAACCTGAGCGTAGTTAGAACCTTCTTTGAAAAACTGAATTTCGCCCAGGCGTTGCACCTCATTGATTCAGATATTGAAACGCTTCGTAAATCATTGGACGATCTAACGTAAAACCGCGTTTTTCATAGCTTTGAAGGGCTTTAAATGTTAAAAAACATCAACTTCCATTTTTTAGGAGTACCCCTAGATTTTTTCTTTTCAGGAATCCGTTTTACTATTGCAGTAATCACCGCTGAAATGTTGTGCGTGGTGGCGCAACAGATCATGGTTAGAAAGAAGTTTGAATCATTGAATGATAAGGGTGGTAATTGTTCAGTGGTTTCGTTGACTTCAAATTTTTATGGTCAAAAACACTTAACACCTTTAAACAATGGACACAATGGTCAGACTCGCTATTGAGCGAATGAATGAAGAAATCGAAAAGTTAAAACTTGTTGTAAAAGAACAACAATTGCAGATTTCACAACTACAAAAAAGAAGCACTTCACAACCTGTAAGTGAGCCGGTCATTGATCGGAAAGAAGATGAACTACTCGATCTTCAACAAGTGAAAAAAATCCTAAACATCGGAAGAAATTCACTACTCAAATTGGTTAAAGAAGGAGTGTTTAAAGCGATCAAATTGAATCGCAGAACGGTTCGTTATTCCCGCCAAGCAATAATGGATTATATTGAACGTATTAGAGCGATTCCAACGGCTGAATAACTCAAACATTCTTCCAAAAAGAAAGCGAACCATTAATGTGGTTCGCTTTCTTTTTTTTGTTCCTTTCAAACTAAATCGAAAGGAAAGTCTTCGGGGTTATCCATAACCTGCAACCGAAGCATTTTCACAAACCTCGCTGCATTATCAACCAACGAAATCTTATTGTATTTGAAAATCTCACTATTCTCTGATCCTTTTGAATCGGAATCGGTAAGTGATAACGCTGTTGCGTGACCCGTTATTTTGCTAAGTACCGTGATTGGTATATAGCTAATCAAATTAGAAACAAACGATCTTCGCCCAATATGTGAAGTAACAAAATCATGGAATCGATTTGTTACCAATTCTTTCTTTCCGTGAGCGTTTGTAAAAGAAAGGGTGATTTCATCATTCAATTCACAAACGGTTGCAATAGTCTTTACAAGCCCGTTAAAACGCTGTGAGGTTATCGGATAAGCAACTTTACCACCGTTCGCATCAATTGCATCCTGTAACGGTTTTAAAATCGGTACAACCACCTCAGTATCGGTTTTAGTCGAGAAATACCGCGCATACTTAAATGATAGTTCATTTTTGGTATAAGTGTGTTCGGGTTTTATTTTGTGTACGTCTGAGTATCTGCACCCCGTAAAAAGCAGGGTTAATAATATCAGCTTTGCGTTTGCTAGTTCTTCGTTGGGTGCTTCATAATTCATTATCGCTTGAATCTGATCGAATCGGAGGTAAATTTTATCTTCCGTAACTGATCGCGGTTTATCCTTAGAACTCAGTTCTTTGGTCGGATTAAACACATTGTTGAGTTTGTATTTACGTGCAATCCTGTTTAAAACCGATTTGAGGGTTTTATAAATACTCCATACTGTATTGATTCGGTTGGAGCGTTCCCGTATCGTTTCCATGAAACCATTGTATAGTTCTTCGGTTAATTCATGGCTAAATAACGGTCGTCCCAATTTCTTCTCAAAATCAATAATACGGTTGGATAGCGTTTTATAGCTTTCCTTGGTTTTGGGTTTTATACCCTGCTCGTTGAGAATATCGTTTAAAATAAAGTCCACAATTCGTACACGGGATATTACTGCTCTTTCCTGTTTCCCTTTGATCTTACTATCTAATTCCTGTTTCAATCTATTGGGTGTAACCGTTTCGTGTGCGCTCAGATAGTTGAATATATCCGTAGCTTGTTTTTCAAGCTGAATAAGTATAGCACGGTTTGTTTTATCCGTTGGTAGCTTGTTGAGTGAATCCCAATTCGTTTTACTAACTTTAACCCCAGTGTAATATCGGAGTGGTTTATACACATAGATTTGTTTGGTAATATCAAACTCTTTGTAACCGAAGTTCATGATAGCTAATACGGGGATTTCACCCTCAATACCCGTTTTTAGGATAAAATTGATCTTTAATTTCATGGTGTTATGTTTATCGTTGATTCAAATCTATGAGTATTAACCCACCCATAGGGTACTAAAAAAGGTCGAGATGTTGAGTTTCTGACCCTTCAAAACCCTCAATGCACTATCGATCCTTCTTAGTTAACGAAACACTGAAACCTTTATTGTGGTTGGGTTTGGGGGCTAGATAGAACATTGTGAGGATTTTAACAACATTCCTTGAGGGAGGACCGAGGAGGGTGGCTATAATGTCACGTTAAAACAGCTTCAATTCCTTAAAACCTAAACGTCACCCCACCCATAAACTGCAAGCCTTGCACCGGATAATTGTACCAGCGTTTGTAACGTTGAGCAGCTAGGTTGTTCACATTCACGAAAGCAGAAACGCGTTTGTTGTAACGGTATTCCACGCCCAGATTGGCATCGGCAATGAAGCCCAGTTTTTTAGCCAACTGATTGTTCTCTTCCGTCACGTTTTCTTCTTTAACATATACCAATGCACGACGACCACCTTCCATGTTTAGGTCAAGGGTAAAGATAAACTTGTCGTAAAGGTTATAACTTCCGCGCAGGATAAACTGCAATTGCGGTAAGTTCCACGCGTAGGTATTACTCAAGGCGTTGTACGAGAAGTAACGTCCGATAAGATCGATTTTGATTTTTTCCTGTAGTTGGTAATACAACGCTCCTTCTACGGTTGCCACATTCACGGTATCATAAATAACCGCAAAACGATTGCCGGACGAATGAACCGTATCGGTAATAAACAATGCTTTGTCTTTCACGTTTCCGAAACTGGCCGAAACGTTGAATCCAATGCGTTTGCTGAGTGTACCTTTTAAACCGACCTGCGCTTCTATGGCTTTGTGCTCGTTGCGCAATTGCTGATTGGATAACGCAAACTCATTCACATCCGTAATTCCTTTGAATGTTTGTTGGGTCATACCGCCACGTAATCCGGCGTAAGGAATCAAGATATCATCAAACAACGAATATTTTACTTCGGCATTCGGATAGACATAAATGCGTGTTTTTTCAGTTGCACTTACGGTGATGTCAACCCCAATATTGGCTTTCAAGCGCTTGTTTTTGGAATACGTAGTAATATACGGGCGCAAACTGAAAATGGTATTGTTGTGAACAATTCCGGAATCAACCAAGGTCAATGACGAATCGGCAATCCCATATTTGTACCCATTGTATTTCAAATCGGCATTGGCACCGTAAATTTCATTCCCCCATTTGTAGGAGGCACCACCGAAAATGCTGAAATAATTCTCGCGTGAACGCCAATCAGACAAGCTATCAACAGTCGGTTTTTTGTCGTTGAAATGACGGTACTCGAACCCGGCTTTCCAATTCACGCCCAAACTATCGTGTTTGTGTGAGCTGAATTGTCCTTTCAGATTGAAGGTGTTGAAACGCTGCGAAATACTATCTGCATTGGCATTTTCGTTTCGGAAACCATAGAAATGTAAACCACGGTTGTTGTAGTTCATTTCAGCCATCCAATCGTAACGCTTTTCATTCATTCCACCAAAAGCGCGAAAATTGCTCTTGTCAAAATTGGCCGGAGCGTAATCTTTGATTTTCCCGAAAGAACTGATGTGTTGACCGTGAAATCCGTAATTGAATTTGCGGGTGCGAGTATTGTTGTAATAAACTTCAGCCAAGGGCATCAATATCGAACCGATACCCACACGGGCATAACCATTGTACAATTGCGGTAATTTCTCAGTGACTTTTACCGTTGCAGGTACGATCCCTTTCACTTCCAATTCGGGAGCGTAACTCATAGCCAACAACGGAAACGTAGCTGTTGGATTCGGAAAAACCGTGTCCAAAATCTTCGGATTCTCCGCTTGACGATAAGCCTGTTCTATCGGGCGGGTTGCATTAAAATCCAATATAATTTCACTTCCTGAATTCGGCTGTGCGAAGGCATTAAATCTGGCAAATAGCAAGAAACATAGTACGCCGATCGTTTTCATCTGATTGATTGTCTGTCTCATTAGTTCCCTGATTTATCACCACCAACTTCAATCACCGTTCCGCTAGGTTCTTGTATGGATTTAGGTTTGTTTTTAAGCTGCAAGATTTCTTCCAACAAGTCATTAGCCTCTTGCTTGATTCCATCTTCATCGTCAGGATAGTTGTTGATCACCGAACGGATGGTTTGTTCTGCCTGGAACAAGTCTTTTTTATCTCTGAGCACCTTGGTTTGCAAAATCAAGCCTTTGGCAATCCAGAAATCGTAGCCCGGTTTCATTTTCAGCAAGGCACGAATTTCCGTATCGGTTTTGGTGAGATCACCTTTTTTGTAATAGCCTTCGGCAATGGTGTATTTCGACTCAGCAGCAAATTCGGTTGTTGTATTTTTCACCACATATTCCAGTGAAGGCAATGCCTCTGTGAAACGATCCGTTTTCGCCAATGAAATTCCTTTGATGTATTCTGCTTCCAGCTTCACGGTATTGGTGATTTGTTTGTTCCCCAATACTTTTTTGGCGTATTCGGCTGAGTTGGCAAAATTCTCTACTACGTAATGACAACGCATCAATCCTAATTCGGCAAGTTGTGTCATTTCCGGTGACTTGGAAACTTGTTCCAAACGGGTGTAATAAGGTAAGGCCTGTTCGTATTCATACGCATTGTACAAAAACTTGGCCGTACGTTGGGTTGCGATTTCAGTGAAGTCATCGTTCGGACGTTCAAGCGTTTGTTTGTAAATGGCTACCGCTTCTGCCTCACGTTTAAGATTGTACAAGGCATCGGCTTTGTAGTTGAGAATTTCTTGCTTGTATTTACCGTCGGGAAACTTATTAAGGTAACCATCGAAATCGCCCACAGATGCTTCGAAATCTTTTTTATTATACGATTCCATGGCTTGCTCGTAGTACTTGTCTTCTACCTCAAAACGGATAGAGTCGGCACATGGATACAAGTTGGCAAGGTTTTCCACTTTTTGAAGCAATCGCTGAGCCGTATAAATATCAGCCAAAGCTTTCGTTTCACGCACACAGGTTGAGCGTTCGGTTCCGTATTCGTCGAGTACACGTTTGAAATACGATTCTGCCTTGGTGTAATCTCCTTTTTTGAAATAGGCATCACCAATATAGTGCAACGCATCTTTCACCAAGATAGAGCTCGGGTAATCTTTTACCACTTGGTTGAAGTAGCGAATCGCCTGATCGTTATTGCCGTCGTTGTAATAACTCAATCCAACCTCAAACACCGATGTAAGCAAGTATTTCGAGTTGGAATAATTGTTCACAATATCCAACAAACGCTTGATTTTTTCCTGTCTGTTTTGTTTGAATCCAAAAATACGGGCCGAATAAAACAAGGCTTGATCTTCATAGCCCATTTTGAGCTCATACGCTTTGTCGTAAAACTCAATCGCCAAATCGTTTTGTTTGGTCACGTAATAGGCATCGGCCAGACGCATGGTAGCATCTGCTTTTTTCTTTTTGTTGGTCAGATTCGGTTCTTGCAAGTACTGTTGAAACGCTGCGATGATCTGTGTTTGATCTTTCACTTTTTCCTCTTGCCCCAAATATGCATAACCGATGTTGTAAAGCGCATCTGCTTTTAAGGCAGAACCGTAAGCTGTGGGCATGGTTAAAAAAGCACGGTATTCTTTGATCGCCGTAGTAAAATCTCTCAACATGAAGTAAGAATCTGCCGTCCAGAAAACACCTTTGGCAGAAACATCCTGACTTTGCGGGTATTTCTCCACCAACTTAAAGGCATCAATGGCTTGTTTGTACTCCGATTTTTGGTACAATTCCACACCACGGTTGAAGGCAATGAGTTGGTAAGCACTTTTCAGTTTCGAATCTTTGGTCGGTAATTTATCCAGCGATTCAAGCGCTTTTGCATAGTTTTTGGTTGAAGAATAACAATTCACCAAGTACTGAAACACCACATTCTTGCGCGGTGAATTGGGGTATTTGGTGATGTAATCTTCCAGAGCAATCACGGCCTCATCATACGGATTCAGATCGAGTTTGTAGGAAAGCACCGCATAATTGTACAACGCATCTTCCTGAATCATCAGATCTTTATCGATCTGTGCCGCCACTCCGAAAGCTTTACGTGCAAAGGCCAATTCGTTGAGATTCATGTAACATTCGCCTGCGTGGTACAAGGAAATTTGTCCCAAGGTGTCTTTCACCCGCGATACTTTATCGAAATAGGTAATGGCTTTGCTGTATTGCGAACTTTTGAAATAAGCATAACCCAAGGCATAGTCGTCGTCGCGTGTGGTGGTCGACTTTTCATTGTACACTTCCAAAAACGGCACCGCTTCGTCATACTTCCCTATTTTGTAGTACGAATCGCCGATAAGATGATTCATTTCGATCTGATCACCAGCCTTCATACTATCGATGTAAGTGGGAGCAAATTCGGTGACTTCCTGGTATTTTCCTTGCAGGTAATAAATTTGGGTTATGTAATAAGGAACCACGGTTTTGAATCGGGTATCGCTCAAGAGTTTCTCAAATCCTTCCAAGGCTGTTTGGTAAGAACCGTCTTTGTAACAGAGATGCGAATAATAGTAAAGTGAAGGTGTTCCGTATTGCGAAACGGAATCTTTTACCTCATAGAATGCATTTTTGGCTTCCGGAAATTGCTCTTCCTCAAAATAAGCATAACCCAATTTAAAGTGGTATTCCTGCAAATTTTGGGGTTCAACGTTTTGTTTACTTAGCTGTGAAAACCATTCAATGGTCTTGGGATAATCTTTTTTCTGGTAATAAAACTGCCCGAAACGAAAGAAAATATCGTATTTGTAAATGCTCTCGGGGTATTCGCGATTGAACGACTCCAACAAAGGAATTGCATCGTTGTTGAACAACGCCAAGGCAGAAATGCCTTCGTAGTAAAGCGCTTTGATGTAGAACGGATCGTTTTTGGAACCGGTATACGAATCAATAAATAGACGGAATTCTTTTCTGGCAGCACTGAATTGTTCTTTTTCAAAGAGATCTTCGGAGCGGTAAAAACCGGCTTGCGGAGAATGGTACTTTTCAGTTTGTTGCGTCCATGCCTGCCCGATTGCAATAGCGAAGAAGAGAATCAAAAAATGGCGCATCACGACTTGGTTTTTATAAGTTAGTAAAATTAACCGCAAAGAAAGGTCGTAGCAGCGTGAGTGCCTAAAAGTTTTAAACGCGAACGTGTTAAGATTATTTCATCGCAAGCCCTTTTTTTTACTGGTGTTCTGATACCTTTACCTTAAAATCGCATACACGTGGAAAAGGTCATACAGATTCAACATGGTAAAATCGTTCAATTGAACCAAGTGGTATTGGACGATGTGAACCTGGAAGTGAATTCCGATGAATTGGTGTTCCTGATTGGCAAAACCGGAAGCGGAAAAAGCAGTTTGCTGAAGGTGCTCTACGGTGAACTTTCATTGAGCTCGGGCAGCGGAAAAGTTGCCGGTTTTTCGGTAAACGACCTCAATAAACGCAGTATTCCGCAATTGCGCAGAGCCATTGGTGTGGTGTTTCAAGATTTTCAATTGCTCACCGATCGTTCGGTTGCTGAAAACCTCTATTTTGTGATGCGTGCCACCGGCTGGAAAGACAAACGCGAAATGGAAAACCGCGCCAAAACCGTATTGGGAATGGTGGGTTTAGAAACCAAAGGTCAGGTGCAGGCGCATCAACTTTCAGGAGGTGAACAACAACGTGTAGCCATTGCCCGAGCGTTGATCAATCACCCCAAACTCATTCTGGCCGACGAGCCAACAGGAAACCTTGACCCTGAAACTTCGGCTGAAATCATGAAACTCATCATTGCCGTTTCGAAAGAAGAAAAAGCCGCTGTTTTGATGGCCACACATGATATGGCAATGATCGAAAAATTTCCTGGACGTGTCATCCGCGTGGAAGACGGTAAACTGAAACCATTGGAGACCATGCATCAATTTGATCCGTTCACCCCGATGTTTGAGTGAGTTGATTTAGTCAACAAATAAGTTCTTCTCAACCACCTCCAACAAGCTTTTTTCTGAAAAAAGTTCCCGCACTTCCGCCAATTGGTTGGTGGCTTCCTGCTCTGAAAGACTGTTTTCCGAAAGAAGAATCTGCGCCAATTCTTCGGGAGTTGAAATGACGGTGCACAGATGATCCAGCCCCGATCCGGCAACTATTTCCGGAGTCACAATGCATTTTTTACCTGTCATCAGTGCGTTGAGTAATTTCAATTTAATGCCTGAGTGCTGAAATCCGATGATTAGGTGAGCCGTGGCGGTTTGCATCAATTCCTGCATCTGAAGATCACTCGGATTGGCAATCAATTGCACATTGGTCTGCTGCGAACAGGCAGTTACCAATGCTTGATCCGGGTTTTTTCCGGCAATGATCAATGTTTGCGGAATGGACTGTTTTCGGAAAGCTTCCAAGAGCCAATACGCGGCTTCACTGTTTTCTTCCACACTCAGGTTTCCTTGAAACAGGTAAAACGGATCGTGTGATTTGACCGCTGTTTTAGGCGGAAATTGCTCAAAACCTACGGGCACGTAAACTACATTCTCAAAGCGCGATGAGTAATAATCAGTATCCGTTGCACTAATAGTGGCGAGCACAGTAGCGTATTTCAATTCTTCTTCGTGGCGTTTGAGTTTGCGCGCTTCCGATTGAAAATACCACCGTTTGAATAAAGAGTTGGAGCGCTTTGACAAACCTTCGTAGTACTGCCATTCAATGTTGTGCAACCGCACCATTTTTTTGCGCTGACTCAATTCAGGATGATTGAGCCAAAACGTACAATGTTCTCCTTCAAATACAATAGGGTGTTTGTCTTGCAACAATCGGTTAAGCAACGCAACAGAATTGCGGGTAGCCACAATAAACGGTGCTTTCGAAAACCAACTCAGCAAACTTTTCGACCGGGTGTAATAAAACACTTCATCGGCAATTGCTGAAAAATCATGCGTACGCCCGCGACCGTATTCGAAACAATGCAAAATGATGTGATACCCCTCCTTTTTTAGACTGCGACAACGATAATACACATCCATCACGCCACCGTAATCGGGTGGAAAAGGCACGTCGAAAGCCACAATGTGTATGGATCGTTTAGCGGACATTGGCATAAATCCGTTGAAGGGTTTCGGTTTCTTTTTCCCAATTCTCGATCAATGCCGCCTTTTCACAATTCAGTTTCAGTTGGTGCATGCGGTTGGTATCCGAAAGTAAATTCCCGATTAATTCCGCCATGTGCTCGGGAGCATAGTCGGTCAACACCAGTCCAAGGTCATGTTGTTTTACCAAGCTGGCCACTTCCACTACATTGGAACATACGATGGGTGTACCGGCATGCATGTAATCGAAAACTTTATTGGGAAGCGAAAATTCGTAATTGGGATTGGTCGGTTGATCGAGACTGAGTCCCAAATCGGCATGAAAGGTAAAGACCATGAGTTCAGCGTATGGGCGTTTACCGAAAAACAACACCTTTTCGGTGAGTTGTTCTGCTTCCACACGTTGTTTCATGGCGGGAATGATGTCACCGTCGCCCACCAGCATGAGCACCGTATCATCCAAGAAATGCATCATGGCAATGGCTTCTTCCACTCCGCGATCGATGTTGAGTCCGGCTCCTTGCATGATGAGTAAGTGCTTGTTTTCAGGAATGCCGAGTTCATGTTTTCCGGGTACGGTTGTCGGTCGCCACAGCGGTGAAACATTGCGCACCACCTGAATGGGAACGTGGTACTTTTGATGGTACTTGCCGGCAATGGATTGATTCACGGTATAAACCGTTTTTAATTTCGGAAAGGCGTATTGTTCGATGCGTTCCCAAATGCGACGCACTTTCGGTCGGCTTAGCAATTCGGGAACTTCCGTGAAGTATTCATGCGAATCGTAGACCAAAGGAATACGTTTGAAACGCGAGATCAGTAAATTCGGAAGTAAAGTGTCCAGATCATTGGAAACCAACAATTGACTTTTGTGAAACAACAAAAAGAAAAAGAGGCGCAGGTTAAAGAAGGCATAAAACAAGGCGCCTTTTTCAAACAACAATACCATCCGTTTGGTGGAATAAGGCCGCTGATTGAGAGCAACACTATCGCGTTTTTTGCGCCCTACCAACAACACTTCATACCCTTGATCGGTGAGAAATGAGCACACCTTGTGTACCCGCTGATCGGTACTTAAATCATTGATGACACTTACAATTGCTTTGGGTTTCGACATGTGTTCTTTCGGTGTCTCAAAAATAGCAGAATCCGCTCAATCTTGCAGACTAGCAGTAGCACTTGACTGGTTTAACGCAAAAAAAGCCGATTTAGTTCACAAAAAAAGGGTGACGCAATGGCCACCCTTCTCTTTTCCGAAAACCGGAATTATAGTTTTGTCACTTTTCGTGTACTAACCACAGCACCATTGCTGATACGGATTTGGTACATTCCTTTGGCAAAAGTTGTCATATCGAAATGAGCCACTGAACCGGCAACGTTTTGTTGCACCGCCAATACTTTACCTGTCATGTCAACCAACGCGATTGAAACTTGCTCATCAATTACGTTTGAAAGATCAATTGCAAGATCAGAAGAAGTCGGGTTTGGATAAACACCAACAGCAGAGAAAATATTTTCTTCTAATGAAGCTTGACCAGCCTGAATAGTTACTGTGTAGTCTTCAACTTCACCGTAAGTAGATGAACCACATGGAACAATTGCGCCGTCATCCGTTAAGTAAGACATACGTACTCGCATTGCAACTTGACCGATTGTTGCATTTGCAGGCACAGTAAACGTAAATGCTGTATTGAATCCAGCTGCTGAAGCAATTGCATAACCTACTTGTTCGCCTGCATCCAAGAAATCATTATCGTCGTTCCAGTCAATCCAAGCAGCCATTTCGTCGTTTGTATAAGCAGTACCAACTCCTTGATTTGTAATTTGAGGAATGCATGTTACCGTGTATTGTTGATTGGTCAACAAAGTTGTTGTAGCAGCATAACTTGCGTAGTTATCACAAGCTGTTGTATTGTTAATAGATCCGAGTGTAACGTTTTGGATAAACTCATCGCATGTAGTTGACGCAGCAGTACAAGGACCGGTAGCCAACGTTACAGTGATGTAGTTTACTTTCGTTTCGGTATCTGAACCGGCAGTATTAGAGGCAGTCAATGCAATAGTATACTGACCTGCAGTAGTGAACGTAACTTGCGGATTTTGAGACGCAGCTGTTGTTCCACCGGCATAAGACCAACCTGAAGCAGGTGTGATTGACCACAACCAAGTAGTAGGAGTGTTGGTAGAAAGATCTGTAAAGTTAACTGTTCCACCCACGTTTAAGGTAGTTGGGTTTCCAACAAAGTCGGCAACTGGAGTAACA
>Ga0302296_1001982_pt1 | contig 14095 bp, 1 predicted proteins | sample III_Fen_N3_1_FD_194546 | JGI IMG/M metagenome (GOLD analysis project Ga0302296, IMG submission 194546) | Peat permafrost microbial communities from Stordalen Mire near Abisko, Sweden - III_Fen_N3_1 | ecosystem: Environmental > Terrestrial > Soil > Wetlands > Permafrost | place: Sweden: Abisko... | reverse complement strand
TAAAGATGAATTATATTCTCAATCTTCTACACAAATAACGGTTAATTCTACCGTTGTTAATTTATTGAAGGCAATTGCAAGTTTTAAAAATTCAAAAGTTGGAGCATCATTAGTAAATTCTTTAGCTATAAAACCTGGAGATCTTACTTTAAATATTTCATCGGCACCTTATCAATTAAATGCAATTATTCTTCCCTTAGAAGCTAGCAATAAGTCACTAGTTTGGGAATCGTCAGACGAAACAGTTGTTACAGTCGATAAAAATGGTTTAGTAACTGTAATAGGAGGTGGTTTAGCAACTGTAAAAGCTACTACAACTGATGGAAGTGCAATTTCTGAAAGTTCAATGATTACAGTAATCGTTCCTGTTAAATCAATTAGTTTGCCTCAATTTATCGGTCTACAAGTTGATACTAAGTTTTTATTTACAGCTTTAGTTTTGCCAAGTAATGCAACATACAAAGATATTGTTTGGTCAAGTTCCGATAAATCAATTGCTTCTGTTGATAATTATGGCGAAGTAGTTGCTTTGAAGCCTGGTTCTGCTAAAATAATTGCTCAAAGTGCCGATGGTCAGGTTACGGCTATGACTATTGTTAATGTATCATTGGAGGCAATTCCTTTGAAATCGATTACATTGCCCGATACACTTCATCTTTTATTAGGCGAAATTCAAACATTAAATGCAATAATTCAACCATATAATGCAACCAATTCTATTATAAATTGGACATCATCAAATGCTTCAAGTTTAAGTGTTGATTATAAAGGAGAGATAGTAGCTTCGGGTATTGATACCGTTGTAGTATACGCTTACTCAAGTGACAATGAAACTATTTTCGATTCTACGATAGTATATATCAATGCTTCTAAAGCTCCTGAAGCTTTACCAATAAAACCAATAACTGTTCAAGAAGGTACAACATCAATTTCAATTCCCTTAAGTAGTTTAGTTGTTGATGATAAAACAAACCTAAGTAATTTAGTGTTTATCGTACTGCCAAATGATAATTTTACTATGCAAATTGTAGACGATTCGCTTATTATAACACCAAACGATCCAAATGTTGTTGTAAAAGAAAATATATCACTTTCGGTTGTCGATCAAGATGGCCAATCGGTATCTGTTACTATTCCAGTAAGTATATCTTCAGGAATTAATAAAGCACCAATTATTTCGGAAATTCCTAAACAAGCAATTATAGTTGGAGGAAATTTTATTCCAGTTTCTTTGCCCTTATATGTGATTGATGATTATACAAAACAAGAAGATATTGAATGGACAGTTAGCCCAAATTCATTATTCAAAACATCGGTTCATTTTAATAATTTATATGTTGAACCTGCAACAAGTTCGTGGATTGGTACAGATTCTTTATTATTAACTGCTAAAGATAAAAATGGAGCAACAAGTACAAAATATATTCAATATTCTATTTCGAATAAAGCTAATGAAGCTCCTCTGTTAATTCAAATTCCTGTTCAAGAACAAACAAATTCAACTGCTTTTCAACCAATTGTTTTAAGTAAATATGTGACCGACGATTATACTCCGAGTTCTTCAATAGCATGGATTGCGAGTAAGTCGAATAAAATAAGTATTACAATTGTTGGAGGTAAAGCTTTTATAACTGTAATAGATAAAAACTGGACTGGATCCGATTTAGTCGTATTTACTGCTACCGATCAGGGTGGCTTGTCGAATACTGTTAATGTATTCTTTAATCAAAAAGCTACTGTGTCGCAAATAACATGGGCTGGAAAACCTGAAGTTAGTTTTACTGCAGAACGAACAAAGGTTGGTTCTAAAGAATTGGTTAAATTCCATGGTTCAATAACTGGTCAAGCATCGGATGGTTCTGAATGGACTTTTGATGGTGGAAGTCCTGCACAATCGTACGATTTGAATCCATCTATTTCTTATGAAAACCCAGGTAAATTCGATGTTCTTTTTGTAGCTGGAAATAATGGCGAAATAGATAGTTCATTAATGGCAGATTATATTACAGTTGTAGGAATCACTACGCCCGATACGGTAATATGTCCAGGCAAGTCGGCTGTACTAAGTGTTTCCGATAAAACATTAACTAAATATCAATGGAGTAATGGAGAAAAAACTGCAAGTATAACAGTTTCGCCATCGGTTGATACTAAATATACGGTTACTGTTCAGTCTGGTTTAGTGAAATATTACGATACTGTTTTAGTTTCAGTAAGTAAACCTGTTACGCTTGGAAATGATACTGCAATTTGTGACGGAAGCACATTGACTTATACATTACAAGGATTTGCTACTTATAAATGGAATAATGAAACTTCGTTTAATAAAAACACATTCAAAACATCAACGGCACAAAATATTTCGGTTGAGGTGATAGATGCTTTTGGTTGTGTAAGTTCATCTGGTGTTGAGGTTTCGGTAAATGCATTGCCAACGGTAAATTTAGGACTTGACGATAGTATTTGTCCATCAGTTAAAAAGGTGTTGGACCCAGGAAAGTCATTTAGTGCATATGTATGGAATGATGGAACATTTGCTCAGACAAAAGATGTTACTGTTTCTGATAATTATTCGGTAACCGTAACTGATGCTAATGGCTGTAAAAATTCCGATAATGTGTCTATAGTTGTAAAACAAGCTTATGCTGAAAAATTAGGTGTTGCAACATATAGCGATAATGGTTCGAAAATTATACTTGCATGGGAACGTACTAAAGGTCAAAATACTGTGAAGTATGAAGTTTTACGTGAATACGAAACAGATAAATACGAAGTAATTGGCAATACAGTATTTAATCAAAATAGTATCATTGTCGATTCAACTTCAAATTCGAATCAACAAGCATACAAATACAAACTTCGTACTTTCGATGCATGCGGTAGCTCAGTTGAGAGTGAACCACATAGAACAATGTTTGCAATTTCAAATTATAATTCAAAAGATAATGTTATCAATTTACAATGGAATCGTTACGAAGGAATTGCACTTACTAAATATTCAATTTATGAGTTAAATAAAAAAACAGGTGATACCACAAAAATAGGTTCAGTACCTGCTTCTGATGGGGTGCAAATGTTTAATTATACTGTAAACAAACCTAAAGACGGTTATCAATATAGAGTAGGATATTCAGTTCCATATTTTGATCCAAAAGTTACAAAATCAGATGGCGGACCATTCTCTCAATCTTTATCGAACATGGCCGAAAGCGAATTGGTTGGCATAGATACAAAGGTGGAATCAATTGTTACGGTTTATCCAAATCCTGTTGAAGATAATATTTCTATATCTTTTGGTAGTATAGTAAATGCTAACCTTGAAATTGTAAATGTAGCAGGAGAAGTCGTTTTAACGAAAAAAGTAGCTGGTGAACCTATAGTACTTTTATCGGTTGAAAAGTTAGACGCGGGAGTTTATTATGTTAAAACAATTTTAGACGATAGTGTTGTTTTGACTCAATTTATTAAATTGTAATTTAAATCTTTACGGAACGTATCAATTTTAAATAATTGTTAAAAAAGCCATTGTGAATATTTTGCAATGGCTTTTTTTGTAGATTTGTGTTTGAATTTTAAATCAAGTTTTATGAGTAAAAATACTATAGTAAAGAAAAGTCTTTTTCTTTCGTTACTTTTCATCGCATATACAACTATTATAAGTGCACAAACAATTCGCTATGTATCTCAATTGGGAGCAGGCACTAAGAATGGAACAAGTTGGACAAATGCATATGATGGAACACATCTTCAAAATGCAATTAATGAAGTTAATACATTAGGTGGCGGACAAGTTTGGGTTACTATTGGAACGTATTATCCTACGCTAGATGAAAACGGAAATACGTCACCAGTGGATGTTAGAATGAAAACATTTACATTAAAGAATAAAGTGGCTATTTATGGTGGTTTTGCTGGAACAGAAACAAGTCTATCTTCGCGAGCAAAAAGTAATTATTCTTTTCTTTCGGGAGATATTGGTGTTTTAGGCGATAATTCCGACAATTCTTATAATGTTGTATATTCTTATAACAACGATAGCACCGCAATTCTTGATTATTTTGATATAGCAAAAGGTAATGCAAATGGAAATTCAGTAATTGAAAGGACATTTTCTGGTGGTGGTGTATACATGAACGGAGCAAATTTGAATTTATGTTATATAGAGGGAAATAATGCAAAAAACAGAGCAGGTGGTGTATATATTCGAAATACGGGAATCGTTCACAATTCAGTTATAGCCGGAAATACGTCGGAAACTGGAGGAGGGGCGTATTTGTATTACGGAGGTACTATACAAGATTGTTCAATATATTATAACACTGCAAATTGTACTGCTGGTGCTGTTTCTATAGAAAGCAATGGTTTGTTGAAAAATTGTACTATTCAATATAATTCGGCAAACGGAACTTCAACAATAGATAATTATGCCGAAGGTGGTGCTATATATGCATATGGTGCTGGAGCTTTAATAACAGGATGTTACATCAAAGGGAATACCTGCACTAGTACTAAAGGTGGTTCTTATGGAGGAGCGATTATCTGTTACAATGCTGTGAAAATTTCAAATTGTACTATTTTAGAAAATACCTGTACATATGGTAATGGTGGTGGTATATATTCATTGGGTTGTAAAATAGAAAATTCAAAAATTTATAATAACTCAGCTTCAAACGGTGGTGGGATTTATTCGAAGAACAGTAAAATATGTAATAGTTTAATAAATAATAATACTTCGAAATATGATGGCGGAGGTATTTTTGCAGATGACAATGGAACAACCATTACAAATGCAACTGTAACCAATAATTTATCGAATACAAATTCTACACCTGCGGGTATTCAGTTATATGTATATAGTACATCACCAGGTTCATGTAATCTTATTAATTCTGTTTTTATAAGTTCAACTTCTCCAGCAACAAAATATTCATTTCCTGTGACTTTCACAGTAAATCAAACAAATTGTGCAAATGCTAATATGGTATTATGTGGTATAAGTTGTGCAAATTTTAAAAAACCAACATCATTTAGCGGGATAAGTACATCTACTGCTCAATTAAACGAAATAAACAATGCTGATTGGCGATTAAGTTCAACATCACCACTAGTAAATAATGGAACTGCAGATACAACTGGACTATCTATTTCCTCTGTTGATGTTGCTGGAAATCCTCGTATTTCAATAAATAGAATAGATATTGGTGCATATGAATTTCAAAGTATTCGATATGTCACTTTAGCAGGTGCTGGAGATAAAAGTGGTTCAAATTGGGCAAATGCATACCCTGGCGATTCATTACAATATGCCATTAATTTAGGTATAGGTGAAGTAAGAGTTGCAGCAGGAACCTATAAACCAAAGTATGATATGTATGGATCTTTATCAAATGCAGCTCCTCGGAAAAAAGTTTTTAATATTGCACCCAAAGCTGTTATTTATGGTGGTTTTGCTGGAAATGAAACAGATCCTTCGCAACGAGTAAAAACTGATATCGACGGCAATGGCAAAATTGAAAATTGGGAATTTCAGAATCCAACCATTTTAAGTGGTGATATTGGTGTTATTGGTGATAGTACCGATAATTGTGAAAATGTAGTAACAATAACAAATACATCATCGAATCCAAGTGATTCGGCAATTGTTGATGGAGTAACAATTATATCTTCATCTCAAGTTGCTGTATTAATCTCAAAACCTTATTCGGTAGATATGATTAAAAATTGTATTATAACACATTCAGTCGGTGGAGCAGAATTGATGGATAGTGCAACATTAGTTCAATGTTTGGTCACAAAAAATAAAGCAGATCATGGGGCTGGAATTTACTTCAATACAGGTGGAATCGTAGATTATTGCAAAGTTGATGGAAACTATGGTGCGACCAATGGTGCTGGTGTTTATTTTGATAATGGTGGCGAAATTAAACATTCAACTATTTCCAATAATACTGGTTATGCCGGTGGTGGTGGATATATTTCCAAATATGGTTTAATCAATAATTGTATTTTAATCGGTAATTCTGCTAGTGGTTCAGGAACGCCTCAGGGTGGAGGACTGTTAATCTCAGGAAATGGAATTGTTTCTAATTCATTTATAGTTAATAATACTTCGTCAGGTTATAATGGAGGAATTCAAGTTAATAATGCAGGTATAATAAATAATTGTGTTATCGCAAATAATACAGCTAATGCTGGTGCTGGTGGAATATCAATGGGTGGAGAAGAAAGTAAATTGGTAAACAGTGTAGTTTCCAATAACTCATTTCCCGACTTAGAATTACAAGGACTTTCAAATGTATCTAAAATTGTAAATAGTATTATTACTGGTGGTTCAAGTATTTCAGGATCTAAAATAGTAGTTAGTAATAATGCAATGTATTCATATTCGGGTGGTAGTAATACTATTACTATTAATTCAGTTTCTGATGTTAAGTTTGTTCATCCAACATCATTTATTGGAGCAGCATCTAATGCATCGCAACTCACAGAAATACAGAATGCAGATTGGTCGTTACTCCCTGAATCTCCATGTGTTAATGCTGGGGGAAATACTATATATTGGACAGACACCTACATAATGGATGTGAAAACCGATATTAATAATAAGAATCGTTTTGCTCTTGATGATATCGTAGATATTGGAGCTTACGAATTACAGGATATTAAAATACCTCAAAGTGTAAGTTCAATTTCTGTTCAAAATACTGGTGTTGGAACAATTCAAGTCGAATCGGCAAAAACAAATTGCGACGGTTATCTGGTAATGGTAAAAGAAGGTTCTACAGGTAATAATAATCTTAAAAATGGATTAGAGTTGACTGCTGATTCAATATTTTCAAATGGAAGTGTTTGGAATACTTCATGGTATACTGTTTCAAAAGGATTATCTAATGCAATTTCTGTTTCAGGATTAACACCAGGTAATTGGTATAGAATTGCTGTAAATCCTTATAATGGAATCAACTATAAGGTCTATTCACCATCTGTCGATGGACAAAATGTTGTTAAGTTTTATGCTAAACAACCCCAAGATATAACGTTCAATGCTCCTAGTAAAGTGGATGGACAACAATCATATATTCCTGATGTGTTAGCTTCATCGAATCTTAAGGTTGATTTAATTTCGAGCGATAGCTCAATAGCTCGTCCTAATGGAAATACTCTATTGATTTTAAAGCCAGGGACAGTTACAATTACGGCCATTCAAATTGGGAATAACCAATATTTTGCAGCAAGTTCTGTTTCAAAAACGATTGTGTTTGGAAAAGCATTACAAACAATTGATTTTGCAATGAGTACAATTGCAACATTTGGCGATGCAGATGTTGCACTCAATGCAACAACGACAAGTGGCTTACCAATCCAATATACAACGAGCGATAATAATATTGCAACAATATCTAATGGTTGGTTGTCAATTAAAGCAGCAGGAACAGTTACAATATCTGCAACACAATCTGGTAACAACTACTTTACAGCAGCAACTCCAGTTTCGTATATATTGACCGTTAATAAAGCTTCACAAAAAATGAGCTTTGGCACATTGGCTTCAAAAACATTTGGCGATGCTAGTTTTGCAATTACAGCAAATGCAACGTCTGGTTTACCAATCAGTTTTGTATCTATGAATACAGCAATACTTTCTTTAGCTGGAAATATTGCAACGATTAATGGTGGTGGAACTTGTACAATAAAAGCTTATCAAGTTGGAAACAATAACAACCTACCTTCCGATACAATTTCTCAAAGTATTATTATTGGAAAGAAAGTGCAAAGCATTACTATGGATTCTATTTCACCATTGATTTATGGCGTTAGCGATTTTGCTCCAACGGTAAAAACAGAATCGGATTCGGCATTTACATTAACAAGTAATAACAATTCGGTTGTTACAATTCTTAATGGGAAAATTCAGATAGTTGGAGTAGAAACTGCAATCATTACAGCAACTCAAAAAGGAACAGCAAATTATCTCCCAACGTCGGTAAATAGAGTTTTAAAAGTTACAAAAGCTCCACAAACAATCACATTTGCAACGCTTGGACTAAAAACCGTTAGTGACACATCTTTTGTATTACAAGCTTTTAGCAATTCGGGTTTACCAATTTCATATTCTACAAATTCAACCAATGCTGTTTTATTAAAAGGTGATACTGTTGTAATAAAATATGCAGGAAAAGTTTCCATTATTGCTAGCCAATTGGGTAACGATAAATATGAAGCAGCAAATCCTGTAACAAATGTTTTAACTATTTTACCAGCCGATCAATCAATTGTTTTTGATGCATTAGATACTATTACTTTTGGTTCGGTTTCTGAGATAGCTCCAACCGTTTCATCAACATCAGGTTTACCCGTTTCATTAACCAGTTTTAATTTATCGGTTGCCAAAATTGTGAATGGTAAAATTGTGATTGTAGGGGCTGGTTCAACAGTAATTTCAGCATCTCAAAATGGAAATTTAAATTATAATCAAGCTGCTCCAGTAAAACAAGTTTTGGTTGTAAATGAACAATTGCAAACTTTAAAAATAAGTCCAATATCTTCATTAGTTTATGGAATGACAAATGTTGAAGTTAAAGCTGAAGCTTCAAGTAAATTACCAATTTCAATTTCAACATCAAGTCCCAATATTATTCAAATCGTAAACAATAAGCTTAATGTTATTGGAACAGGTCTTGCATTTATTCATGTTTCTCAAAAAGGAACATCGGGAATTGCAGCTATTGATTCTGTTATTCAAATTAATGTTACAAAAGCAAATCAAACAATTGCATTCCCATCTATTCCAATTAAAAAAGTTGGTACAATACCATTTAAATTATTTGCTACAAGCAATTCGGGTTATCCAGTAATGTATAAAAGTAGTAACCCCGATGTTGCCGACGTTGTAGAAAATGAAGTTACTATAGTAGGAACAGGTGCTTGTAAAATTACAGCGTATGTCGATGAATCTGAATTCTATTTTGCAGGCGATTCAATCCAAACACTAATTGTAACGGCATTAAATACACTTAAAATGCCAATGTATACAATCAATCGCGATACTGTTATAAATCTTAATGATTTGGTTTTAAGTACCGATACTTTTAAGTATTCATTTGTTTCTGGTAAAAAAATAAAAGCTACAGTAAAAGATTCATTGGCTCACATTATCATAAATAACAATAATAAAGCATGGATTGGAACAGACACTTTGTGGTTTACCGCAGTAAATAAAAATGTAGTTGGCGATGTTCAAATCTTAGGCATTAAAATCCGTCGCAGACCTTTGGCTGAGCAAATAGCAATGGTAACAGTTGATTCTGCAACAGCTACAAAATGTATAGTTGCATGGGAACGTTCATTACACGCAGGTATAAAAGGATATATTATTTATAGAGGTGGTATAGAAAAGAATAAATGGGATAGTATTGGATATGTATCGGCCGATAGCTCAAGTTATTTCGTTGATAAAGCTGTTAATGTTAAACAACAAGCATATCAATACATGTTAGTTACTGTCGATTCAAATAATGTACATTCAGCTCCAAGTTCTGTTCACACAACAATGCATTTACTATCAGGATTAAATAATGAAAAACAAATTCAATTATGGTGGACACCTTATGTAGGTGCAGATGTGAAAAGCTACATAATTTATCGATTAAACCAAGCCACAGGAGTGTACGATTCAATAGGAAGTAGTTCGTTGGTATCATTTACCGATATTTATACTCCAACAGGAAAACTAAGCTATAAAGTGGGAATCCGTTTTGCTAAGAAAGTTAGAACAGATAGTTTTAAATCAGACAGTGGACCATTCTCACAATCATTGTCGAACATGGCTGAAAGTGAATTGGTAGGAACTGAAATTGAAGGCAAATCAATAATTTCTGTTTATCCAAATCCTGCTCAAACGGATATAAATATAAGCGATGTTCAAAATTCGAAAATTACTATATTAAACGTTTTAGGGCAAAAGGTTACAGAATTGGTAAACTCTCAAAATGAGAACACAGTTAATATCTCAATCGAAAATTTACCCGCTGGTGTTTATTCTATTAGAGTTTTAACTGGAGATAGTGTAAATGTAACACAGTTTGTGAAAGAATAAAGTTTTTAACAAATCGTAAAAAAGCCCCAATAACGTTCTGTTGTTGGGGCTTTTTTAATTATTTTGGCGGAAAATATGAAAATGTAGTAACTATGAAGAAAATAGTCTTATTGGTTTGTCTCTTGACAATACAATATTTGCTTTCAGCACAAACAATAAAGTTTGTGACAGCAAATGGAAATGGTAAAAAAGATGGTTCAAGTTGGGCAAATGCTTTCCCCGGAACTTCATTACAAAATGCTATAAATACCCTTTCCGATGCTGGTGGTGGACAAGTGTGGGTTGCTGCGGGAACCTATTATCCAACACAAGATACTTTAAAGAATAGTAATCCTACCGATGAAAGAGCAAAAACCTTTGCCTTACGAAATAAAGTTGCTGTGTACGGTGGTTTTGCTGGAACGGAGAGTTCAATAAACGCTCGGAGCAAAAGCGATAAAAACGCTGATAATAAAATCTCGGCATGGGAATTTACGAATGAAACAGTTTTGAGTGGAAACATAAATCAAGATGCCGATTCTAGTAATAATGTCTACCACGTTGTTTTTCAAAAGAGAAAAAATGTTGAAGGTATTTTATTAGATGGTTGCACAGTTCAAGATGGTGATGCCGTAGTCCTTTATTGGGATAGTAGTCATTCATATCAAACAGGCAATGAGACTTTAGAAACAAATATTGGTGGTGGATTATTCGTTTCAAATACAACAGTAAGGAACTGCATAATTAAAAAGAATACAGCATTGGCTCATGGTGCAGGAATTTTTTTAGCAAGAGGTTGTGTTGATTCTTGTTATATCGCAAATAATTCATTTATCTCTTTAAGTGGTAATTTAGGAACTGGCTATGGTGCTGGTATTGCAATAAATGAAATAGGTACATTATCTAATAGTGTAATAGAAAAAAATAAAGGAATCCACGGAGCAGGAATTCATTTGAATGCGGGTGGTTTGGTGCAATCTTGTTCGATTATTAATAATAAGGGGAGTTTGACTCTTGAGACCTCTCATGGTGGTTCGTTAATAAACTGTAATATTGTAAACAATGTTGGAGGTATAAATTTTGCGCAGGCCTCAGTTGTGTCTTGTACAATAAAAAATAATAATAGTATTCAATTCTGGGATAGTCCAGTTTTAAATTCTATTATTGTTGATAAAATAAGTTTAGCGGGGACAGTTTCTTTTAAATATTCAATGATTACACCTGTTGCAAAAGATAAAGATTCATTGACCAATATATATTTAAATAAACTAGACCAATTTGGGTTTGTTGATACAATAGATTATAAACTAAAAGGCACATCGCCTGCAATTAATACTGGAATGCCCAATGTTGGTACGTTGAATCAGGTGATGGTTGATTTGTATGGCAATCCTCGTATCAGTTATGAAAGAATTGACATCGGTTCGCATGAATATTATTCGCGACGATATGTTACTCAAACAGGTGCTGGAAATTTATCAGGAATAAGTTGGGAAAATGCACTCCCTGCAAGTAAACTTGAAGACGCAGTTGATATAGGAACTGGAGAGGTTTGGATTGCTGGAGGAACGTATTATGTTGGTCAAAATCCATTGCAATTAACCGATAAAATTCGCATTATTGGTGGGTTTAATGCTATGAAAAAGGAAACGTTAATAGATCAACGTGAGAAAAAAGATATAGATGCAAATGGTATAATTGATAATTGGGAGTTTGCTAATGCTACGATAATAAAGCCCAATCCAAATATTTCCGATCGATATGGGCGACTCATAGATGGTTGGTTTGTTGGTGGATATCCTATTATTGATGGAATAACACTTCGAGATACAAAACAATGGGAGGATATGGGTGACTATTTCAGTGGTGGAGCAATTTCTTTATCAGCTGGTTGCATAAAAAACAGTGTTATTTGTAACAATGAGGGAAATGTTGAAGATCCTAATCATAGTAGTTGTGTTACTCTTAGAGGTACTGCACAAATAGATCATTGCTTAATAAAAGATAATGAAAACAATGGTTATGCTGGAGGTGGATTAGACCTTACTGACAAAAGTATAGCTACATTTTGTGTGATTAGAAATAATAAAACAACACGTATTGGAGGTGCAGAAGGTGGAGGTGTAATGATGAGTGAATATGCAATATTGGGAGAATCGCTGGTTTTTAATAACTATAATAATGGCGATAGTCCTACGGGAGACCAATATGCAGGCGGGGTTTCATTATGGGGAGGTACAATTCGAAATTGTATTATAGCTAACAATACAACCTATGGTCCAGCTACTCGTGGTGGCGGTGTTTTTGTTCAAGAAAAGAGTAATAGTAAAATTATTAATTCAATAATAGTTAATAATTCTGCAGAGGGTGATGATGCCGATGGTCAAGATATTGGTGTATCAATGAACGTAGCAATGTCTAATACTGTAATGAGTAGTCAGCCTTTTTTTAGAGCACTTACAACCGAGAATAAAATAACATATTGTGCAATGCCGAATGTTTTAACTGGTTATGGAATCGATAGTATATTTTCGTATAAAGATAATGCTGAATTGTTTGCACAATTTGTAAGTCCAACGAATTTTAAAGGGATTGCAAAAACAAATGCTGATTCTCTTGCAATTAAAGCTGCCAATTGGCATTTAAGTGCAAATTCTTGGTTTATAAATAAAGGTATTATAGATAATTCGATTATTCAAACTCCCGAAATAGATGCAGATTCAACCGCACGTGTAAAACATTCAAAAATTGATTTAGGAGCTTATGAGTATTTAATATCACAACCTTCAACAGGTAAAATACTTTCGACAACGTCTTTGGTTACGAATAGTAACAATACTATAACAGAAAAAATTCAATTGAATTGGTCAAGTGTACCAACAAAACGTTATTTATTGTTTGTGAAAGAGGGTCTGACAGGTAGTTTAAATGCAATAAATGGAACTGAATATCATGCTAATACAAGTTTTGGGAAAGGGAGTTTACTCGATGGTTGGTATTGTGTGTATAACGGTAATTCTAATTCAGTGACCATAGATGGACTTTTGCAAGGTACTAATTATAAAGCAATGCTTGTAACTGCAAATGGTTCAGGCTATTTGGTTTATAATGATTCAGCTATTGATAATGTAACAATTAAACCTTTTATAACCAAACGAGAGCAAACGATTCAGTTAACTATGCCCGATACAATTCAAGGAGTTACTGATTTAATTGCAAATGTTAGTACTACATCGGGATTGAGTGTGCAGTTAAGTACTTTGGCAACTGATATCGTCAGTATTCAAGGAACAAAAATTACAATTTTAAAAGAAGGTACTGCAATCATCAAAGCTGAACAAAGTGGAAATAATCTCTTCTTCCCTGCAACAGTTCAAGATACAATTGTTGTAAAAAAAGCTACACAAGCAATCACATTCTCTTTGAAAAAGACTGCAACATTTGGCGATGCAGACTTTTCACTCAATGCAACAACTTCTAGTGGCTTACCAATCCAATATACAACGAGCGATAATAATATTGCAACAATTTCGAATGGTTGGATTTCGATTAAAGCAGCAGGAACAGTTACTATTTCTGCAACACAACCAGGTAACAACTACTTTACAGCAGCAACTCCAGTTTCGTATGTATTGACTATTAGTAAAGCATCACAAAAAATGAGCTTTGGAACATTGGCTTCAAAAACATTTGGCGATGCTAGTTTTGCAATTTTGGCAAATGCAACTTCGGGTTTACCTATCAACCTTGTTTCAACAGATAATTCGATCATTTCATTAGCAGGAAATATTGCTACAATTAATGGTGGTGGAACTTGTAGCATTAAAGCATTTCAGGTTGGAAATAATAATTATCTAGCATCCGATACTATATCACAAACCATAACAATAGCTAAGAAAACGCAAAGTATTACGATGGATTCAATTGCCATTGTTGCTTTTGGAGCTTATGATATTGTACCAACAGTAAAAACAGAATCGAACGGAACAGTCAATTTGTCGAGCAATAATTCGGTAGTAG
>Ga0302296_1001978_pt1 | contig 14110 bp, 14 predicted proteins | sample III_Fen_N3_1_FD_194546 | JGI IMG/M metagenome (GOLD analysis project Ga0302296, IMG submission 194546) | Peat permafrost microbial communities from Stordalen Mire near Abisko, Sweden - III_Fen_N3_1 | ecosystem: Environmental > Terrestrial > Soil > Wetlands > Permafrost | place: Sweden: Abisko... | reverse complement strand
ATTTATAGTCGATCTGCTTCGGGGCGATCAGGTAAAACCTGGTGATGACGTAGCTGCACTGATCCAGAAATCGCTGGATGAAGAAAAAACCAATTGGGGGAAAGCAAAAATCAGCAGTGAAACGCTAAGCTATCTCAAATCCATTTGGGCTGATGCAAACGGTGATATCGCGAAATTTAAAAAACACCTGGAAAGTTGGTTCGACGAAACGATGGACCGGGCTTCTGGTTGGTATAAAAGGCATACCCAATTTATTTTGTTTTTCGTCGGCCTGACCATTGCCATCACGTTCAATGTTGATACCCTGAAAATTGTTACCAAACTGGAGAAAGATCCGAAGCTCAGGGAGCAGCTTGTTCAGCAGGCCAACGCTTTTCAGGCGGCGCATCCCGATTTGGATAAGAAACTCCTGATTCAGCAAGCTGAGAACAATCAGTTCCTGGTACAGAAAAATAAAATCCCGGTCAATGATAGTCTTCAGAATAAAGAATTGAACGATTCACTGCAACTCGTCAATTCCCTGGCATTAAAATCGAAAAGAGACGAATTGCTGGATCAGGCCAGTACGCTGATCAAAAATGACATCAATAGTGTGCATCATTCCCTTGGATTGGGATGGGAAACTTATGACAGTTCCTCATTCCGGAGTATATTTTATTCGCTGATCGGATGGTTGGTCACAGCCTTGGCTCTGTCGCTGGGCGCACCGTTCTGGTTCGATCTTTTGAACAGACTCATGAAATTGCGTGGCTCGGTTGCCACTCCAACTTCGGACGACAGGGAAAAGAAACAAGGTTAATTGAAAAACTATCAACAACACCCTAAAACAATCGACTATGAAATACTTCGCCGACCTTCATTGTCATCCCTCTTTGAAAGCATACGGGCATAGCTTTCCGGAGAAAGTAAACAGCAAAAACCTTCGTGCAAAAAGTTCGGTTTGGTACTACGATCCGCCAAACATGATCGAAAAACTGGTTGATCTTTTGGGCGGGCTGGTGAAATACCGACAGAGCAGCATGTCGGCCAACGGTTTTGGAAATGCAGGGATTGTCTTTGCATCGCTGTATCCCATGGAGCGCGGATTCTTCGACAACAAACTCGGAACCGGCGAATTCTCCGATTTGCTCCTGAATTTCGTCACTTCGGTTGGGCGCGACCGAATCAACTTTGTGCAATCGGTAACCGATTATTTTCCTGATCTGGAGAATGAATACAACTACCTGAAACAGTTAGATGGCCAGATCATGACCTTGGCGGATCGGGCCGATTATCATTACAAACTTGCCCGGAATGCCACGGATGTTAATAATACGTTGAATAGTGACGGAAATGGCGATCAAAAATCGAATGCTATTTCGGTGATCCTTACCATTGAAGGCGCACATTCGTTTGGTGCCGGCATACACCCAAAAGAAAAACCTGCCGACCGAAACTACGTGTTGGGTAATGTAGAGAAGGTGAAGAACTGGGAACACCGCCCGATTTTTATTACACTTGCCCATCATTTTTTCAACGAATTTTGCGGACATGCCGAAAGCCTCACCGGAAAAGTGAAAGCAGCGGTCGATCAAAGCTATATGCTGAATACCGGGTTCACGCCACTTGGGTTGGAGGTTGTGGATCGTCTGCTGGACGATTCAGGAAACAAACGGATTTTGATCGACATTAAACACATGAGCCGGACTTCAAGGCTGGAATATTTCAATCTTCTGAATACAAAATATGCCGGGCATGATATTCCGGTAGTTGTAAGTCATGGTGCCGTTATTGGAGGAGACGCGGATCGGCAATTGTTTATGAACTCCGATATCAATTTATATGACGACGAAATTATTAAGGTTGCCAAAACTAACGGGCTTTTTGGCTTGCAGTTGGACGAACGGCGAATTGCTGCTCATGGCGATTTTCAACTCAAAAAAACACATAGCATAGAACGACGCAAAGTGTTGTTCTATTCGAGCTACCTCGTTTGGCGACAGTTGCAGCACATTGCCGAGTTGCTCGATTCACAGGGTTTGTTTGCCTGGGGCATTCAAAGTATCGGCAGCGATTACGACGGCATGATTGATACCATCAATGGTTTTTGGACGGCCGAAAACTTCCCTTCACTCGAAGACTATTTGCTGATGCACGCCTATAACTACATGTCGTGCGATGGAAAGAACCTGAAAAACTCATTCAATAAGATCGATCCGGAAGAAATTGTCGATCGGATGATGGGCGATAACGCTTACAATTTTGTGATGAAGTATTATAAGAATTGAGAGAAGTTGTTACATCATTATTTTAAAAAAGGAGCACATGACAGACAATTCCGGAGAACCCAACTCTACTGAAAAAGATTCATCCGAATCAGGAAAAGATGAAACGATACCGACTCACCGAATGCCTGTTTCTGGTTACAGCATTCTTGCCGGAATCGGATTTGTAATCTCTTTTTTGCTGGTCTATTATTACCTGCAATATATTCAGGGTAAAGTTTCGGATGAAGTTGACCAGCGTATATTTTACATGATCCTGATTTTCTTTGGCATTTCGGTCAGTGCACTTGTTTTTGGTGTAATGAACACCTATGCTGTTTTAATCGGAAAGCAACAAAATCTTCAGCTTAAAATGACCGGACCTGGAGTTGGAGTAATTTTGGTGGTTTTAGGCGGTTTATATCTGCCACACAATTCAGCTGAAAGTAATATTACAATAAGGGTATTCGATTGGAAAAAGAATCCGGTAACCGATGGCGACGTAAAAATATACCTAAAAGAATATATCCGCAACCAATCGATTGACAAAATGGGGCAGGCTCTTTTTACCGAAATTCCATCGAAAATATTGAAGGATAAAATTAAAATTGAGGTTTCGAGTCCGGGTTATTCAACCAAAAACTATGATACGCTGATCACCAGCTCAAGTCCACTTGCATTGACACTACCGTTAAAAAGCGTCGTATTTATTTCCGGGAGAGTAAAGACTGCTTCCGAAATGCCAATCAAAGGAGTTGAAATAAATGTTGACGGAACAAGGTATTTTACCTATTCACTGACAGATGGCTCATATAAGCTCCGGGTTGAAGAATATACTCTTGGCGATGAAATTACAATTACGACATCGCATAAAGATTATGAAGACAAAACTATTTCTCTGAACATTAATGCACCGGAAATCAGTAATGAAGATATTTTTCTTAACCCGACTACCCATTAAAAGATTGTAGCTATGAAAACGATTCTCTTTTGTATTGGATTACTCCTCTTTTTACAATTTCAGCCTAAAAGCCAACCACTTATTATAAAAGGCAGAATAAAATGCATGAACCCAAGCTTTAATTCGACAAAAGGAGCTCAAGATATTGTGGTTGTTCCAACATTTATGCCATCAAAATCTGCAATAACCGCCTCACAACCTTCAGGCTATTTCGAAGTTAATACAGGAGTATCGATTGATAAGCTGAAAGACAAAGAAGTTACTATTTATGCAATAACACATTGTGCCAATTGCCCTGAAATAGCAATGAGAAAATTTATCTCTGAAGATCAGGACAGGCAAAACCGTAATGACTCAAAACAGTACCTAACGATAAAAGACTGGGTGCTGAATACGAATTGTAAGAAGGCAGAGTTGGTTCCTTTTGCGGCCGACAGTATTTTAAGAATGGTAATTAAACAACCGGATCAAAATCTGGAACATGTGTCGGCTCTAACTTCATTAACAGGAGCTCCTGTCTTTTTAAACTTCTTATCCTCACTTATTTCAGTAGTAGGAGTGACAGGATTTCCCCGCGATTCCTTTTTCATTCAGACTATTCTTCCGGGTAAAATTAATTACGGGCAATTTCTTTTGGCTTCTCCGTTAATCCAATCGGCTAATACAGGGTTCAACTTTTCCCCATCACGTGATCTGTCTGAAGCTGCATTTTGGAACCCTTCGGCTATCGCCTTTAGCGGAAAATCTAACAATATTAGTTTGCTAACTAATATGAGAAATAACGTGAAGTTGGGAGGTTATTTTGGGCTTACAAAAAATATTTCGTTGAGTGCAGGAGTAATTTATACGCATCAGGATGAATTCAGGAAGGCGATTTTCGAAAATAAAGATGGATTTACATTAAATATTGATACGACAAGATTGAAACTAAAGGAATATGCAGCTTTTCTCAGTCCAGTTTTTAAGTTGAATAATCAACTTAGTGTGGGACTTACCCTGAAATCAGTATGGCAGGAATTCAATATCCCTGATGTTTTATTTGTGAGAGACATTAATGGAACCGGAATTGGCACTTTCACAGACAGCATCGTTCGGGATCAACATTTTGATGTGGATTTGTCGGCCACTTATAAGTTAACCAGCGCCTTGCAGGTTGGTGTTAACCTGATGAACCTTGCTGGTACCAAATTGTATAACGATGCCTTTGTTCCGGGGCAAACCAACATCCCCATGCAAAATCAACGTTCGCTTGGCCTGGGACTCGATTATAAATGGCAACGCTTCAATTTGGGAGCCGATCTGCTTTTTACTGAAAATGAGCTTTACGATGCATCATTGGGGGTAAACTATGTTCCGTTCAACAATGCACTGATTTCAGCAGGAGTCGCCTTAAAACAAATGAGCTATTCCTTCGCTTTTCGGATCAAGAATTTCCGGATCGCTTACATCAACGATAACGATTGGTTGGTTAACGAACGGAAATCAGGCAAAATTGGGCTCCTCAACGGCCAGATTTATGGCGGATTTATTTTCGATTTGAATTAATAAAATTATGAAACGATTATTTTGGTTACTGACATTTAGCGTATTAATCAACTTATCTGTCGGCGCTCAGGAAAAGACATTTCTGCGCTTTTATGATTTTTCAGGACATAAATTTGAGAAAGGCCAGGTTGTAACATTCACCGATAGTTCCATTGTTGTTTTCAGAGACTCTGCATTAATCCAAATACCGATTTCAAGCATCGCTTCCATAAAAACAAAAAGAAGCTATGGACATAATGCCCTTGTAAGTTCATTTGCATTGGCTGTTACCGGTGTAATTATTGGATATGCAATCGGCGATCCAAAATCAAATTCAAATAATTATTCCTTTGGTGATTATTCCTCGAAGGACTTTACTACAACCACTGGAGCCTTTTTAGGAGGTTTTTCGGGAATAATTACCGGAGCTGTTATCTCAGGAAGTAGCCAAAAGTTCATGATAAATGGAGACGTTGAAATCTGGAAGCAAATTAGAGGCAAAATTACCTTAAAGAAGAAAGCTGAAAGTTGAAACTTGAAACTCCTACTACCCCATCATCACTTTCATCGACTACAACCCCCTGACAGCATAAAAATGACAATTTCGTGTCATTGTGTTCATTCAATTTCATGAGTAACTTTAATACCTGAATGTAAATTTGCCTGTACTTCAATCAGTTATTCTGCTGCAATGTGGTTCTGCAAATTTTATCATTTCAGAAAGAGAGGAGTTCAGAACCCTCTTAAAAAAAACGGGGCGAATTCTGAAAAGCCTTACGAGTAGGAAAATTTAATGCAAACAAAATGACAACAGTAATTATTTCTCATGAAGTGAAAAACTATTCAGATTGGAAAAAAGTTTATGATGCCGATGAAATTAATCGGTCAAAAGCAGGACTTAAAATTACAGGTCTGTATCATGCTGTCGACAATTCAAATAAGATCACATTGGTTGGTGAAGCGCCTAGTGTCGATGCAGTGAAGCAATTCATGTCGAACCCTGAATTGAAAGCAGCCATGGAAAAAGGTGGAGTTTTGGGAATGCCAGAAGTCAGTATGCTAAGTAAAGTTTAGCGTTTTTATCATCTCTCGAAACAATTACTCTGTAGTTTAAATTGTTTATGCTAAAATGAGTAGGAAACTTATGTTTAAGTATCATGCCGAAGTATGTTATTGAAAGGGAAATTCCGGGTGCAGGAAAACTTTCTGCCAAAGAATTGAAAGGTATTTCAGAAACCTCTTGTAATGTTTTAAGGAAGATGGGGTCTGAAATTCAGTGGATTCACAGCTACGTTGCCGAAGACAAGATTTACTGCGTGTATGTTGCTCCAAATGAAGAAATGGTTCGAGAACACGCAAGGCTTGGTGGTTTTCCCGCAAATTCGGTAAGTCGGGTATCAACCATTATTGATCCGGTAACAGCAGAATAATGAACTTATTCTAAAACGGATTGAATGTATTTTGATTGTTGGTTTGTGAAAATGGAACAAACCCTGAATTAGCATGCCCGCTGTCGGGTGGAATCTAAAATTCACCTACCCAACATCTCTTTCGTGCTAAGCAAACCACATGCTGCATAAATATCCTGACCCCGACTGGAGCGGATGGTTGTTAAAATGCCTTTGTCGTTCAATTGATCCTTGAACTTCTGTAGCGTATTTTCATCGGTTCTTTCAAGTGGAGTTCCCGGTATTGGGTGAAACCGAATCAGGTTGATGCGGCATTTAATTCCATTCAGAATTTTGCACAATTCCTGAACATGGCGTGGCGAATCATTCAGCCCTTTAAACACAATGTATTCGAACGAAATGCGACGCTGACGGCCAAAGTCCCAGCTTTTAATTTCACGAATAACTTCTTCCAACGGATAGGCAACCTGAACCGGCATCAGCGTTTGGCGCTCGGCGTCGAACGGCGTGTGCATACTCACAGCCAGATGCGCTTCCGAATGATTCAGAAAAGTTACCATTCCGGGAACAATACCAATGGTTGAAACCGTGATCCGGCGGGGACTCATGGCAAATCCCCATTCTGATGTCAGGATTTCGAGGCTCTTTAAAACTTCTTCCAGATTGTCAAATGGTTCGCCCATTCCCATGTACACAATGTTGGTTACCTCGTGCCACTCTGGAATATTGCGGATTTGATTCACTATTTCCCCCGCAGTTAATTGTCCCTGAAAACCCTGTTTGCCGGTCATGCAAAATAAACAGCCCATTTTGCAACCCACCTGCGACGACACACAAACCGTTTTGCGATCATCATCCGGAATCATAGCTGTTTCAATGAATTTTCCCTGAACCGTCGGGAACAGGTATTTTTTGGTTCCATCAACACTTTCCTGAACTTTAGTAGAGTTGACCAAACCGAATTCGAATTTACCGCTCAGAATTTCACGTGCTTTTTTCGAAAGGTTGGTCATTTCGTCAATCGACGAAACGTCTTTCTGGTACAGCCATTCGGCCATTTGTTTGCCGGTAAACTTGGGCAATCCAAGTTCGACAGCAAGTGCAGTGAGTTCGTTGAGCGTTTTTCCAAATAATGAATCTTTCATTTTAAGCTACAAGTCATTAGGAAAAGGTCATTAGGAAATAGGAACCCCATATTTCTAATGACTATTGACAATTTCCTGATTTAAAAATAAATTTCGGCTAAAATGTTTTCGTACCGAACGCCCCGTGAAATCAGCAAATCGCGCACTTCAACAACCATGATAGCCTTGCCGCAAAGATAATAGTTAATATCAGTCGGGAGTTCTTTTATTTCTTCCAAATAACTGATGATCCGGCCCGGAAAAACATTACACGACTGTTCATGAGAACAGCAACGAATATACCGCTCGCCCATCGCCCATTCCAATTCATCTTCAAAATAAAACTGAGAGAGCTGGCGAACTCCATGAATCAGTGTTTTGTTTTCAGATATTCCGGAGCGAAACATGCTAAAAAATGGTGCGATTCCGGTTCCGGTAGCAATCCACCATGCCGGTTTCTTACCGTCTGAGAAACTTCCGTAGGGTTTAGTTGCCCAAATTTTCATTCCAGGGATTACACCAGCCAACCAGGGAGTTAAAAGTCCTACTTCCTTCACATTAAAAAGAACCCGAATTTCAGGTTCATCGTTACCACTGCAAATGCTGTAAATGCGAGGTGGCATAGTCAAATCAGACGCAATTTTCACCACCTGGCCCGGATTGAAATTATGAGTCCTATTCCAGGAAATGAGGTGTACTCCAGATGATATTTCTTCATTTCCAGTTATTACAACTTCCTTCAATTCAACCGAAAGATTTTGAGATTCCACAGTTTTTGGCATCATTTAATTTTGTTCCACAAGAACACACGAATCTCTGATAGGTTTAAAAACAATTTAAAAATGAACTTTTCATTCAATTAAGAGTAATATAAGGTTTAGCTAAAATAAGGGTGACAGGAAAAGTCTACTTTTGCGGTCTCATGAAAATAAAATCGGAAATTTTGAGAACAAAAACTTTAAAGGAAGACGCTCAAGGCGTTGGCAATATCCTGCTGGAAATTGGCTCTCTGCTGATGAGCTCAGGCGCCAATTCGAACCGGATCAGGATAACTCTGGAACGAATTGCCAATGGGCTTGGGTACAAAACCGAATTGTTGATTACACATCGGGCACTGATGTTGACCATTATTGAAAAAGATCAGGAACATTTTTTCAGCCGACTGAAACGAACCTCTCCACATGGGGTAAACTTCAGGGTTGTCAGCGGAATTAGTCATTTAAGCTGGAATGTGCTGGAACAGAACTGGACAGTATTGCAAATTTCAGAAGAAGTTCAAAGGCTAAAAGCGCTTCCACACTACCCCAGATTGGTAGTTCTGGGATTCGTTGGACTGGCCGGAGCGGCTTTCTGCCGACTATTTGGGGGCGGATTCATCGAAATGTCCGTAGCATTCGTAGCCACAGTAGCCGGCCTCTTCGTCAGACAGGAAGCCATGCGTGTAAAATTCAATCCATATCTATGTGTATATTTTGCTTCAGTTGCCGCATCTTTCATTGCCGGATTGGCCGAATTATACCAAATAGGCGCACAACCAGATAAGGCATTTGCCACATCGGTGCTTTTTTTGGTACCAGGAGTCCCTCTTATCAATTCGGTAACCGATCTTTTGGAGGGAAACCTTCAGAATGGGATAATACGTGGGATAAACGGTCTCATCATTGCGTTTTCAATTGCCATGGGTCTTTTTTCAGTACGAATGATTTTACACATATAGTTTATGATATTTATTGAAATACTTATTAAAAGCTTTTGGGCAGGAATAGCTGCCATCGGTTTTGCTATTCTGTTCAACGTCCCACGTCGTACGTTATTTCCAATCTGGTGCATTGGGGCCTTTGGTGGCTTAATTAAGTTTACAGCCATGAATTACGAAATAGGAGTAGTTTTTGCATCATTTTTCGCAGCTGTAGTTGTAGGAGTAGTTGCCATTCAAATGGCGCACTTGCGCGACAGTCCTCCGCTTGTGTTTTCTATTCCGTCAGTAATACCAATGGTTCCAGGTGTCTTTGCTTACAAATTTATGCTTGGCATGATAGCATTAACCTCCATCGAAAAAACAGACATCTATCTGCAAGCATTGATTGAAACTGTAAATAATGGAGCAAAAATGATGTTTGTACTGATTGCTCTTGGTACTGGCGTTGCCATTCCCATGCTCCTGACTCGAAAAGAATCGATTAAAAAATCGGACTTCAATAAGAAGAAAAAAGCCGTCGTTTAGCATTTGATATCTCAAAAAATAAAGAGAGCTGCTCCAAATTGGAGCAGCTCTCTTCTTAAATTATATGTGTCAAGTTGCTTCAAAACAAATCTCACAACTGAATATTTGAATTAGCTTTTGTAAGAATTGAAATTAATCGAATTCAACCAATCTTCCCTCATCAATCAACTTCTTTACGATCTTTGCTTCTGCCTGATCGACAACCAATTTAGTTGCTAATTGAGCCTCCTTTTGCAAATCAATATTCAACTCAACAGCTTCACTGATAGTGGATTGATCTGAAACAAACTCAACCAATCTTCCTTCGTCAATTAACTGTTTCATAACCTTTGCTTCTTCCTGATCGACAATCCATTTAGTAACTAATTGGGCTTCTTTTTGCAAATCTTCATTTGCCTCTGCGTTTTCATTCAAAAGAAATTGAATGTTTTCAAATCTGGCATCGTTTTCAAAAGAAGTTTTTTCGGTTGAACCAACCAAATTTAAGTTTGCGATTTTGTTTTCTTCTAAAACTGTAACGTTGTTAGAATTTTTGTAATCAGCTGCTTCGACATTTATTGTTCCAATAAATCCAAGTATACAAATTGCGGCTAGTGTTGTAATTTTAGTTTTCATAACGTTTATTTTAATTGTTCTCTGTTTTCTTTTTCTCTATTTGTTTTCACTATTAAGACAGAGAAGCACCCCAAAAGTTACTTCCGGATGAGTTAAATAAAAGATAAACTTATCTTAATTAAAACTTAAAAGATTTAGATTTGTTGGCTGAATGTTAAGTATGACGGGGGAAACAGATTTTCAATTCCTGCGGGAAGTTCATCAAACAGACCAAAAACACATGAGCCGCTACCCGACATTGAAGCATATACAGCGCCCAACTCATAAAGCTGATTTTTAATGTCCGAAATCTCCGGATACTGCGGAAACACTGACGATTCGAATTGATTCACAATACTATTTTTCCAATCCTGAACAGGCAGTTTAATTAATTCGGAAAGCGAAACCTCAGGCCTTTGAGGTATTACATTTTGAAATGCACTTGCCGTAGAAACTTCAAGTGGTGGTTTTATTAACATTAGATACAATCCCTTAACATTCAGATTTATTTCATTCATGATTTCACCTCTTCCGGTAGCAAAAACAGGTTTGTTCAGGATGAAAAAAGGACAATCGCTACCCAAAACAGCCGCATAATCAAGTAATTTCTTCTGAGAAATATTCAGATTCAACGTCTGATTCAACATCCGGAGCATAAACGCACCATCAGCAGAGCCACCACCAAGCCCGGCTCCAAATGGAATTTGTTTGTGTAAATGTATCTTCAAGGCAGGCAGATCAAAGTCATTCTGAAGAAGATAATAGGCCCTCATCACCAGGTTTGATTCCAGAGAACCTGGAATATGGATACCACTTGTGGTAAATTGCAATTTATCTGCTTCGGCAATTTCAAGTATATCGCTCCAGCCAACAGGAAAAAACACGGTTTCCAGATTGTGAAACCCATCTGTTCGTTTTTCGGTTATGTGTAAGCCGATGTTTATTTTGGCGTTTGGAAATGAAATCATAAAGCAAAAGTAGAAATTATAAGGTATAAGTGATGAGTAATAAGTTATGAATTATGAGGTTTAGCGAAGAATCGAACAACGTAGGTTATCTATAACTTAATTCTGTATTCTCCTGATTTTTCGCATATAATACGATTGAAAAAGGCAGTTGCTTTGCGGCTCAAATTAAAATCTGTATTTTGCATGGCATTTAATCTGCAAAAAATGGTTCTGTCAAAAAAACCAAAGTTACAATCGGTGATCAAAGATTATGTGATCATGTCAGTAGGATTAATCCTTTACGTTTTATCGTGGACGCTTTTCCTGGTACCGGCAAAAATTACCGGAGGTGGAATCAGTGGTTTGTCTGCGGTAATTTTCTATAGCACAGGAATCCCTATTGGGTTAACCTTCTTTTTGATCAATATTGTGTTGGTATCTATTGCCATCAAGATACTCGGGGCTAGTTTCGGGGTTAAAACAATATTCAGCATGGTGGTGCTTTCTTTATTATTTACCGTGCCGCAGGATTTCTTCCCAAAATCCATTATTGAAGATAACTTTCTATCTGCAGTACTCGGAGGAATGATGGGTGGGGTTGGAATTGGCCTTGTTTTTTCACGCGGAGGAAGCACCGGGGGCACCGATATTATAGCAATGATCATCAATAAATACAAAAATATCAGCCCTGGCCGCATTATCATGTATTGCGATGTAATTATTATTGGATCCTCCTATTTCCTGGTTCATTCGCTCGATAAAATGGTTTACGGATTCGTTTCCATGGCTGTGGTTTCATATACTGTTGACTCTTTTCTCAGTGGCTCTAATGCGTCGGCCCAGATATTTATCTTTTCGCCCAAATACGATGAAATTGCTGATTACATCAATAGTGAATTTGGTCGTGGTGTAACCGTATTAAATGGAACTGGCTGGTATACCCAGAATAATGTTATGGTTTTAATAACTGTTGTTCGTAAAAAAGAAACCAGCATCCTTTTCCGGAAAGTGAAAGAAATTGATCCTGATGCCTTTATCTCCATGGCCAGTGTAATGGGCGTATATGGTCAGGGATTTGATAAGATAAAAGGATAATTCTCCTATTTGTACGTATTAACAAATTTTTATTGATTTTTATTCTCCGCTGTAAGATTTGAATTACTAAGCTTTTATACCCATTTCAAAAGGCATTTCGGCACTCCGATACAATCGTCAGCCAGCTTTCAGCTTTCGATTCACTTTTAATTTTATTAGTTTTGAAAATATAGAAATATACAGCCGGGAAAGTACTTTCTTCCTAATGAAAAGGATTTTCCCGGCTGATTATTAAACAGAAACCACAAACCATGAAGTTTAAAATTCCCGAAAAGTTTCAACAACTAAAAAAAATCCTGATATGGGCAGTTACATTTATCGTGTTGCTTCAAGTTGCTTATTTCGTTTTCGATTATTACGAAACTAAGCGGATAATGAAGGAATTGGCCAAAGAGCCAGAGGTAATAAAACCAGCACCTATCATGCTTTTTAATATCCCGATCGATTCGTTCAATGTGGTTCCGGGCACGGTTCGGTCAGGTCAGAATCTATCTGATATTCTCGTCAATAAAGGTATTTCGATGTCTCAGATTGATGAAATCTCGAAAAAATCGATCCTGACTTTTGATGTCCGAAAAATGAAAGTGGATAATCCATATTACTTTTTCATGAATAAAAAGAACTCATCGAAAGTCGATTACTTTATTTATGAAATCAATCCGGTTGATTATGTTGTTTTCCAACTGAGCGACAGTTTACGGATTTACAAAGAGAAAAAGCCAATAGAAACTCTGATAAAATCGGCAAGTGGCATAATTACATCCTCATTGTGGAATGCCTTAGCAGCTCAGGCCCTCGATTATAATCTTGCATTGTCACTGAATGACATCTACCAGTGGAGCATCGACTTCTATGGATTGCAGAAGGGTGATAAATTCAGGGTGGTGTTTGAAGAAAATTTTGTTAACGGAAAATCGATTGGTATTGGACGGATATTTGCCGCTCAATTTTTCCATGCCAAAGAGAATTTCTACGCTTTTCGTTTTACTCAGGATAACGAGGATAGCTATTTCGACGATAAAGGGCAAAGTCTGAAAAAGGCATTCCTGAAAGCCCCACTGAAATTCAACCGGATTAGTTCAACATTCTCAGCCAGCAGGTTTCATCCTGTGCTGAAAATTTACCGACCTCATTTTGGCGTCGATTATGCAGCCCCAACTGGCACACCGGTGATGTCGATTGGTGATGGCACGGTAATCGCGAAAGCCTACCAGGCAGCCGGTGGTGGTAATTATCTAAAAATCAAACACAACTCGGTATATACCACAAGTTATATGCACCTTAGCGGATATGCCTCAGGAATTTCTACTGGCGTTAGAGTTCGGCAAGGACAGGTGATTGGCTATGTTGGTGCAACAGGATTGGCTTCAGGACCCCACCTCGATTTTCGGGTTTTCTTTAACGGATCGCCAATGGATCCACTTAAAGTGAAATCAGAGCCTGGAGTTCCGGTCGATAAGAAATATATGGCAAATTACACCACTCATCGCGATTCGATGATGATTGAGCTTTCAGCAATTAAAGATTTTTAATATTCAGAAAGGTGTCATTAAAAAGGTCATTAGGAAAAAGGAACCCGATTTTTCTAATGACCTTTTGCATTTTTCCGACTTTAGGAGCGCAGTTTGTATACCAAATCCCAAAGTACAATACCGGCGCTTACCGAAATATTGAATGAATGCTTGGTACCGTATTGGGGTATCTCAATGGCTCCATCGCAACTGTTTACCACCGATTGTTGTACCCCCTTCACTTCATTACCGAAGACCAGCGCCAATTTTTGATCCTTTTCTGGAATGAAATCGGGTAATGAAATACTGTTCTCAACTTGCTCAACAGCAAATACAAGGTATCCGCTTTCTTTCAGCTTTTGAACCGCATCTTCTGTCTCCTCAACATATTCCCATGGAACCGACTTCTCGGCATCCAAAGCCGTCTTGTGAATGTCCTTGTTTGGTGGCGTTGCCGTAATTCCGCAAAGAATCAATT
>Ga0302296_1001974_pt1 | contig 14121 bp, 9 predicted proteins | sample III_Fen_N3_1_FD_194546 | JGI IMG/M metagenome (GOLD analysis project Ga0302296, IMG submission 194546) | Peat permafrost microbial communities from Stordalen Mire near Abisko, Sweden - III_Fen_N3_1 | ecosystem: Environmental > Terrestrial > Soil > Wetlands > Permafrost | place: Sweden: Abisko... | reverse complement strand
CTGGCGGTTCTTCAACCCATTCCAGACCTCCAACAAGATGGCGGTTGTCGTAAAGCCACTGAATACGGTCTTCGGCATATTTAACTTGAGACAAGGTGAAAACCCTGCGAGGGAAAGCCAAACGAAGCAGTTCAATATCCGATAAAATGTCGTTGCCATTTTCGTCACGAACACTGGAAATGGTACCGCGTTCCATACCACGGATTCCGGAGCAAATATACATAGCAGCTGCGAGTGCTCCGGCTGGGTATTGTGTTTGAGGAATATGCGATAAAAATTTACCGGCATCCAAATGGCATCCTAAACCTCCGGAAGGTGTAATTACCGGAATTCCCTTACTGTCAAGGGAGTCAACCAGATATTTGATAAATGTTGGCGAATGACTTATTACATTAAAGTCCAATGTTTCATTCAATCCAACGGCCATCGCCTCAATTTCGCGAACGCTCATGCCACCATAAGTTAAAAACCCTTCGTAAAGTGGCACCCAGTCACGCATTTTCATATAAATATCATGGTTGTTAGTGCATATACCACCACCACGAGTACAACTAACTTTTCTTCCTGAGAAATACGAGAAATCAGTGTAGCTCATCATTTCGTGCAAGATATCTTTGATCGGCTTATTCTGATATCCTTCTTCCCTAACTTTAATGAAGTAGAGATTTTCGTTAATCAAGCTGGTATCCATCAGAAGTAAAATGCCATGAGTTTTCGCAATTGCTGAAACTTCACGAAGGTTTGCCATCGAGAATGGTTGACCGCCAATAAGGTTGGTTCCAGCTTCAAAACGGATATAGGCTACATTTTCAGCTCCCCATTTTTCGATCACCTTGTTTAGCTTATTGATGTCCATGTTTCCTTTGAATGGGAAACTGCTTTTCGTTTTGAGGGCTTCATCGGTATAAATTTCTTCAACAACACTACCTATCATTTCGATATGAGCTTTTGTTGTGGTGAAATGGTAGTTCATCGGAACAACAGTTCCAGGTTTGCAGAAAGATTTGGCAATAATATGTTCTGCTGCACGACCCTGATGAACCGGAAGAAAGAATTTTTGGTTGAAAACGTCGCTGATCGCTTTTTCGAGCTTGGTGTAACTGGCTGATCCCGCATACGAATCATCAGCCACACTCATTGCAGCCACCTGATTGTCGCTCATGGCATTAGTGCCTGAATCGGTTAACATGTCGAGGTAAACATCCTTGTTTTGAAGCAGAAAAGTATTAAAACCGGCTCCAAATATTGACTCTTTGCGTTCTTCGATAGGTAAAAGGTTAAGTTTTTGAACTACACGCACTTTATGCATTTCAAGTGGCGTAACTTCACCGCTGTAAAATTTTACAGTCCTCAATTGTTCGAAATTCTCCATAAGTTAATTCTAAATTTGTTAGTTAACATTTAAATCCAAACTCACATTAAATATGAATCCCTCATATTTAATGTGAGTTTCGGTTTTGCGAGTATAATAATAAATGATTTGTAATCAAAGTGATGTTGTGGATTTTAGTTCGAAGTATTTAGGTGTTAATAAGCATGAAAATGATATTAATTTTGACCAATTTGTGATTAATTGATAATAATCAATCAGATAAGGATCAAGATTGATTATTTCCTGATCACTATTTAAGAAAACCGTCTACACTTGAATATGAGTCCATTTCAGAAATTATTGTTTCGATACTGGTTTTTTATTTTCACTCAACAAAAACTTTATTCGTCTATCTTTGCTCCTGAAACTTATTCAATTTAATATGTCTTTTTCGTCTTTCGGTTTATCGTCAGCATTAATAAAAGTATTGGTTGCTCAGAATTATACACAACCGTATCCTATTCAAAAAGAAGCGATTCCAGCTATTTTGGATCGTAAAGATTTGTTGGGAATAGCGCCGACGGGTTCGGGGAAGACGGCCAGTTATGTGTTACCCATTTTAACCAATTTGCAAGGGCAGACGGCTATTAAAAACAGGCATGCCCAGGTTTTGGTTTTGGTGCCAACCCGCGAATTGGCGGTGCAGGTTCGCGACGTTTTCATTCAATTTGGAACCGAACTTCCGGAGCGTATTAAAACGATTGCCGTTTTTGGTGGTGTTTCAATTAATCCGCAAATGATCGGTTTGCAGGGTGTTCAGGTTTTGGTTGCAACTCCCGGAAGACTGCTTGAACTGGTTGACTCGAAAGCGGTGCATTTATCGGAAATTGACACACTGGTTTTGGACGAAGCTGATAAAATGCTTAATCTAGGTTTTCAGGAAGAGATGACACGCATTTTTGCCTTGCTGCCACAAAAGCGTCAGAACCTTTTGTTCTCGGCTACTATGAGCGATAAATTGGATAGTATTAACCAAATTATTTTACATGATCCTGTAGTGATCAAAATAGAACCGGAGAAAGAAAATATTGATCTGATTGAGCAGACAGGCTATTTTGTTTCGCTGGAAAGAAAAGGTCCGCTATTGCGCTACATCATCAAAAAGAATGAGTTGAAACAGGCGTTAGTGTTTACCTCTTCCACTTTTCAGGCCGATAACGTTGCTGATAAACTTTGCAAAAATGGCATTGATGCGGTTTCCATTCACAGTAAAAAAAGTCAGGGAGCCCGGACTGAGGCTTTGCGGGAATTTAAATCTGGCAAACTTCGGGTTTTGGTTACTACTGATTTGTTGGCGCGTGGGATTGATATTGAGTTTTTACCTCATGTGATCAATTACGAATTGCCTCGATCGCCCAAAGATTACATTCATCGCATTGGTCGCACTGGTCGTGCCGAAAATCCGGGTGAAGCCATTTCATTTGTTACGCCTGAAGACCAACATCACTTCCGGATTATTCAGAAAAAAATGGGTAAATGGATTACGATGATTGAAAGTGCGAATCTAGACCTAAAAGGCTATTAATAGGGTTCCGTTTTCATTGACAGTAAAAAACACATCATAATTTTGGTGATCTGACTCTGTCTTTGTAAATTAGGGATAATCAACTCGCTAATTTTTATCTCATGCTGATCAAGACCTTCGCAAGTGCAGTTCACGGTATTGATGCTACTACAATTACCATCGAAACTGAGATTTCTCAGGGAATTAAATTTTTCATGGTTGGCCTGCCGGATAGTGCTGTTAAAGAGAGCCAACAACGCATCGAATCGGCTATGCGGCTCAATAACTTCAAATGGCCGCGCAAAAAAGTTGTGATCAACATGGCCCCGGCTGATATTCGCAAAGAAGGTTCGGCTTATGATTTGCCACTTGCGATTGGAATTCTTGCCGCGAACGAGCAAATAAAAACTGACAAGATTTCGAACTTCCTGATGGTAGGAGAATTGTCACTCGATGGAAATCTTCAGCCAGTGAAAGGTGCTTTGCCTATTGCCATCAAAGCACGTGAAGAAGGCTTCGAAGGTTTTATCCTCCCAAAGGAGAATGCGCGCGAAGCTGCGGTGGTCGATACTTTGAAAGTATATGGAGTGGAAAGCCTCAGCGAAGTGGTTGGCTTTTTCAATGACGAATTGGAACTGGAACAAACAATAGTCAACACCCGCGAAGAATTTTTTACGAAAGTAAACGAGTGTGATGTCGACTTTTCGGACGTCAAAGGTCAGGAAAATGTAAAACGTGCACTGGAAATTGCTGCTGCTGGCGGCCATAATATACTTCTTATTGGTCCTCCTGGCGCTGGAAAAACGATGCTTGCGAAACGGATTCCTACGATATTGCCTCCTTTCACCCTTCGCGAAGCATTGGAAACTACCAAGATCCATTCGGTAGTTGGAAAAATTGATAAAGATACCTCATTGATGACTCAACGTCCTTTCAGAAGTCCGCACCATACCATATCAGATGTTGCGCTTGTCGGGGGAGGTGCTTTCCCGCAGCCCGGAGAAATTAGTCTGGCACACAACGGTGTTCTTTTCCTGGACGAACTTCCGGAGTTCAAGAGGCAAGTGCTCGAAGTGATGCGTCAACCGTTAGAAGACCGGACGATCACCATTTCACGAGCTAAATTTTCGGTAGAATACCCAGCCTCATTTATGTTGGTAACTTCGATGAATCCTTGTCCGTGTGGCTACTACAATCATCCGACCAAAGAGTGCGTTTGCGCGCCGGGAATGGTTCCCAAGTACCTCAATAAAATTTCAGGTCCGTTGCTCGATCGCATTGACATTCATCTGGAAGTTGTGCCTGTTCCATTTAAAAAGCTTTCCGACCATGCAGCGACTGAACCTAGCTCGGCTATTCGTGAGCGAGTGATTAAAGCACGCGAAATTCAATCGGCTCGTTTTGCCAAAAGTGAAGGTGTATTTTGCAATGCGCAAATGTCGTCGAAAATGATTCGGCAACATGTTGATCTGGATGAAGCAAGCAGCAGTTTGCTGAAAAATGCCATGGAAAAACTCGGTTTATCAGCTCGTGCATATGACCGTATCCTAAAAGTTTCGCGCACCATTGCCGATTTGGAAGGAAATGAAAGGGTTGAAAGTCACCACTTGTCGGAAGCAATTCAATACCGAAGTCTGGATCGGGAGAACTGGGGTGGATAATTCAATTTAAAATATAATTTGGTGAGTAGTCATTTGAAAGTCATCCCCTCACTTTAAAAAGAGCCAATGTCCCGAAACAACTATTTCCAATTCAAACAATTTCGTATTTTTCAGGAACTGTCGGCCATGAAAGTGGGCATGGATGGGGTATTGTTGGGTGCATGGACAGATGTCTCTGGTTCTGAAAGAATACTGGACATCGGAACTGGAACCGGATTAATTGCACTGATGATGGCTCAGAAAAATGCTTCGGCTCAAATCGATGCACTCGAAATTGATCCTGATGCATTTCATGAGGCTGGACTAAATGTTCAACAATCATACTGGAGTAATAGGATTAGGCTTGAATTATGCCGCTTTCAGGAATTTGTTGGACGCACAACAGTTAAATATGATCTGATTGTGAGCAACCCACCCTTTTTTAATAACGGAGTAAAGGCTCCGGTTGAAATCCGCGCACAAGCTCGTCATTCTGATTCGTTGCCTTTGGAAGTTTTGATTTCAGGAGCCTCAGGATTGCTTCAGGAGAAAGGACGAATTGCATTGGTTTTGCCAAACAAAATGCTTCCGGAGGTTGAAAAATTGGCGAATTTAAATCAACTTTTCATTTCGAGATTGTGCCGGATAAAGCCCAACCCAATCAAGTCGGTATTTCGAGTCTTGATTGAATTGACCAATTCTGAATGTGAGATTCAGGAATCGGAATTGATGATTGAATTCGAAAAACATCACGATTACACTCCGGAATACAAGGAACTGACGAAAGATTTTTACCTGAAATTTTAATGAAGAACAAATGTGCAAAATCCGAAAATCCTGATTTATCGCCTTTTGCCTTAATGCTTTTAACTTTTACCGAGATTCTATACCAAAAACATAAATGGAAGATACGTTTTTTCCATTTTGTTGGCAAACCGGTCGATGGAATCGTGGTCCAGGTTCGAAACGCTCTCGCTTACCTTGGCAATCTTTTTAACCAGCAGCTTTTCAACAAAATTCATTTTGTCAAAATTATATTCGCCTCCAAAAATGGCTTCGGTTTTGGCCATTTGGTGCAATTCTTCAGGAAAGGCGTTTTTAATTTCTTCTCGTGCAATTTCGGCTTCGTACATGCAGCAAATAAACAAACCAATTTCTTTTGATTTTAGTTGCTCCAGATTTGCTGAACAAAAATTCCTGATTCGTTTCTGGATCAGACCGGCATGTATTGAGCCTCCAATAATGATTCGGTCGAAATCGGACAAAGGTAACGAAGGATGATTCTTTAAATCTATTGATGTAATTTCGCCTGAGAGTTTTTGCGAAAGTTCTTTAACCGCTTTTTCTGTGCACCCGTGCGATGTCGCGTAAATAATTAAGGTTTTCATTTTGACTTTCTTTCAAAGTTAAGGAACCCCAACATATGAAACATTCAGATTTGTCATGATTTTTCAGTTTTTCATCCATTTTTTGTTAATTAATCAAACAAAATGGGGAAGTATGGGTTTCTTTACTAAAGTGTTAAAATAAAAGACATTTACATCTGAAATAGAAATTAATGATTATTTTTGCAGCCAAAATTGAATGCCATGATGAATTTGATTAGACACGAGATAAAGATCGACGAAAGCTTTTACAAAGTTGAAGAGATCAGACACCTTACCAACGAAACCTTTTCGTTGAAATTACCTAAAACCCGTTTTGCCTTTAAGGCAGGCCAGCATATTTCTCTGGGCATTCACGGCGACTACCAAAGTCGTGAATATTCCATATATAGCGGTGCCAATGATGAAAATCTCGAAGTGTTGGTCAAAGAAGTGCAGAATGGTTATTTTACGCCAAAACTCCGGAAGTTAAAAGCTGGTGATCTGGTTGAAATTCACGGACCATTCGGAAATTTCGGGATGGAACCCAAAGATGCCGAAGCCGGAAAATTCGTGTTCATTGCCAGTGGAACAGGCATCGCGCCCTTCCGCAGCATGGTTCGTACTTATCCTGAAATCGATTACACCTTGATTCATGGTGTGAGGCAATCAACAGAAGCTTACGACAGGAATGAGTACGCCAGCGATCGTTATATTCTATGTTCAAGCCGCGATACGAAAGGAACTTATCATGGTCGGCTAACCGGTTATTTGAAAGGTTGTACCTTTTCTCCTGATACGCATTTTTACCTCTGTGGCAACAGCGACATGATTTTCGATGCCCTCGAAATCCTGAAAGACAAAGGCTTCGAACGCGACCAAATTCACTGCGAAGTTTACTTTTAAACTAGGCAACAGAAGGTCTTGAGTCTAAAATCTATCATCTAATATCTTAGAATGAAGTATCACCTGATTACATTGGGTTGCCAGATGAATCTTTCAGACAGCGAACGTGTGAGTTCTGTGCTTGAAAGTATGGGCTATGAGCGAACGGAAAACGAGGAAGAAGCCAGTCTGCTAGGAATGTTGGCCTGTTCGGTGAGGCAAAAGCCCATCGATAAGGTTTACAACAAAATAGCCCAATGGAACAAATGGAAAAACAAACGCAATGTGGTCACCTTTGTCTCCGGGTGTTTGCTGCCCGCCGATAAAGAGAAATTCCTGAAATCGTTTGACTTGATTTTCCAGATGAGCGAACTGGCGCAATTACCTGATATGATTCGCGAATACGGAGTGGTGACACCTGCCGGCTTGAGGGCTCCGCAACCGTTGATGCCGAAAAACGAACACATTGCCGAAATGTGGCACATCAAACCAAAATACCAGTCAACTTACGAAGCATTTATCCCAATTCAGAACGGCTGCGATAAATTCTGCACCTTTTGTGCCGTCCCTTATACCCGTGGACGAGAAGTTTCACGCCCTTCAGGAGAAATTATAGATGAGGTTCGCCATTTGGTGAATCAGGGCTACAAATCGATTACCCTTTTGGGACAAAATGTAAATTCGTACGGACTCGATAAAAATGGCGAGGAAATCAACTTTGCTGAATTGCTTCGGCAGATTGGCGAATTTGGAAAAGCTTCCGGTGAAGAGTTCTGGGTGTATTTTACGTCGCCGCATCCTCAGGATATGAATCGCGAAGTGATTGAAGTGATTGCTTCGTACGATTGTCTGGCCAAGCAAATTCATCTGCCCATGCAGAACGGCGATGAGCATATTTTGATTAAAATGAACCGCCGTCATTCGATGGATAAATACCGCCGGATTGTGGCTGATATTCGCGAATTGATTCCTCAGGCTACTTTATTTACCGACATTATTGTTGGTTTTTCCAGTGAAGGAGAAGCCGAGTTTCAGAATACGGTTGCAGCAATGAACGAGTTCCAATTCAACATGGCTTATATTGCCATGTATTCGCCGCGTCCCGGAGCTGCCAGCTATCGTTGGGAAAATGAAGTTGTCACCGAGGATAAAAAAGACCGCCTGCACCGGCTTTCCGAAGTTTTGAAAATTCATTCCAGAGCATACAATGAAACTTTGGTTGGCAAAACCATGCGTGTCCTAATCAACGGAACCGACCGCAAAACCGGTTTTTCTACTGGTTTAACTGAAGGAAAATTAATCGTTCGGCTCGATCGTCAGGATAATTTACTGATGGGACAAATCGTTGACATGAAAATCACTTCAGCGGCTGATTTTTCAATGAGCGGGGAGCTTCAGGAAGTATTCAGTCAAAATAATCAGTGAATCATTGCAACAGTATCCTTTGCCGTCACATTTATGTGACGGACATGAAACAGCAAGAAAAAAAGGCGCATCCACTATTCATATTTGAAATTTAAAAGCTGTATGCGCCACAAGTAAATCCTGAAAATAAAACAGTGAATCCAGACAATACAAAGAAAGTCGCTTTTAAAACCCTCGGCTGTCGGCTCAATCAGTATGAAACCGATGCTTTGGTGACCGATTTCGATAAAGCCGGATACCAGCTCGTAAATTTTGACGAATCACCCGATGTGGTGGTAGTCAATACCTGCACAGTGACCAACCAAAGCGACCAGAAATCACGGACAACCATTAGTCAGGCTGCACGAGCGAATAACAATGCCGTTGTGGTTGTAACTGGCTGCATGGCCAATAATTTCAAGGAAAAACTCGAATCGCAGGACAACATCACTTTTGTGGTGGAGAACAATCGCAAAAGTTCAATTCTTTCGCTGGTCGATGCCCATTTCTCCGGAGAAATTCTTCATCCGAACCAACTGCCACAAGACGTTTTCCGCTACGAGCCGGTTCAAAAAAGCCTGCATACCCGCAGTGCCGTCAAAATTCAGGATGGATGCGACAATTTCTGCACATTCTGCATCATTCCGATGGTGCGTGGTCGTGCTGTTTCACGCCCGGTTGCTGATGTATTGGAAAGTGTTCGTAAAACTATCGAAAATGGATTTAAGGAAATTGTGATTACCGGCGTGAACATTGGCCGGTACGAAGACGGAGAAGCACGTTTCGAAGATTTATTGGCTCAAATTCTCGAAGTACCTGGCGATTTTCGGGTACGCATTTCGTCGCTCGAACCCGATGGTTTTGGTGATCGATTTGTAGATTTGTTCAAGCACCCGAAGCTGATGCCTCATTTGCATTTATGCCTGCAAAGCGGTTCCGAAAAAACACTGCTCCGGATGCGCCGCATGTACGATGTGGAGCAATTCCGCAAAACGGTCAACCGATTCCGAACGGTTTATCCCGAATTCAATTTTACGACCGACATCATTGTTGGTTTTCCAGGTGAAACCGAAGACGAATTTCAACAAACGCTTGATGCGGTGAAGGAATTTAATTTCAGTCATGTACATACCTTCAAATATTCTGTCCGAAAAGGGACGCGTGCCGAACGACTTGAAAATCATATTCCGGAGAAAATAAAAACGGAACGATCGGCACAAATCAGGGAACTTTCAGAAGAAAATAAAAAGCAATATATAACTTCTTTCATCGGAAAAACCCAGGACGTTTTGGTTGAAAAAATCACACTGGGCATTGCCAACGGATACGGACAGCATTACATTCCGGTTCGTTTTAAGGCATCCGGAGTAAAAAAAAATTCGGTTCACAAGGTTCAGCTTACTGAAATTCGGGGTGCTGGCGAAAATATACACCTGCTTGGTGAACTAAACGATTAGGTTTATTGTCTATGGATTGAAACAATTCTGTTTAATCAAATGACGACAAAAATTAAACAAAGTGAAATGCGAACCTCTACTCCCGAATTTCAGGAGAATTTCAGAAATTATTCTGAAGTACTGAAAAACTTTCGCGAAAAACTGGCTCTGGTCAGTTCTCATGGTTCAATAGCAGCGGTTGAAAAGCATCGATCACGAGGAAAATTGCTTGCTCGTGATCGTATCAATCTGCTGGTGGATCAAAATACGCCATTTCTCGAACTTTCGTCGTTTGCAGCTTACAATCAATATGATAATGCATTTCCTTCCGCCGGAATTATAACTGGAATTGGCCTTGTGAAAGGGCGCGAGTGCCTGATCATTGCCAACGATGCCACAGTCAAAGGCGGAACCTATATTCGCGAAACCATTAAAAAGCATGTTCGTGCTCAGGAAATTGCACGTCAAAATAAACTCATTTGCATTTATCTGGTCGATTCGGGTGGAATTTATCTTCCGGAACAGGCTAATGTTTTTCCTGATCGGTTTGACTTTGGCCGGGTATTTTACAATCAGGCACGGATGTCAGCAGAAGGAATTCCGCAGATTTCGGTTGTGATGGGCTCGTGCACTGCAGGAGGCGCTTACGTTCCGGCGATGAGCGACGAAACCATCATGGTGCGCAATCAGGGAACCATTTTTATTGGCGGACCGCCATTGGTATTGGCTGCAACCGGCGAAGAAGTAACTCCTGAAGATCTGGGAGGCGCCGAAGTTCACACCTCAGTTTCTGGTGTAGCCGATCATATTGCAGAAGATGATGGGGATGCCTTACGAATTTGCCGTGAAATAGTGGCAGGATTACCCATTCCTGAAAAACAGAAATTGGATATTCAGCAGGCAAAAGAGCCACTTCATCCTTCTGAAGAATTGTATGGATTATTACCCACTGACTTGAAAAAACCGATCAATGTTCATGCAATTATCAACCGGTTGGTCGATGGAAGTGAGTTTCAGGAATTCAAGGCAAACTACGGAAAAACACTGGTGACGGGCTTTGCCCGCATTTGGGGTTTCCCAATTGGAATTATCGCCAATAACAGCTTCCTGACTTCGGAAAGCTCGCTGAAAGGTGCTCATTTTATTCAGTTGTGTGTGCAGCGCAAAATTCCGTTACTCTTTTTGCAGAATATTACCGGCTTTATTGTCGGCAAAAAATACGAACATCAGGGCATTGCCCGCGATGGAGCCAAGCTGATTAATGCTGTTGCCAATGCTGCGGTTCCGAAATTTACAGTAGTTATTGGAGGCTCATTTGGCGCCGGAAATTATGCTATGGCAGGTCGGGCTTTCGATCCGCATTTTCTGTTTATGTGGCCACATTCGCGCATTTCGGTAATGGGTGGCGAGCAGGCTTCCGGAGTTCTGAAAAGCATTGGAAGCAATGGCGCATCCGATTCGTTGCTTGAGCAGTTTAACGAGGAAAGTTCAGCTTATTATAGCTCGTCACGCTTGTGGGACGATGGCATCATCGATCCGGCTGATACCCGAAAAGTTTTGGCCATGGCGATATCTGTTTCGCTCAATCGTCCGTTTGGTGAATCGGGATATGGGGTGTTTCGAATGTAGAGTCATCCTGAACTTGATTCAGGATCGCATCACATTTAACAACAGATTCCGAAATAAATTCGGGATGACAAGAAATAGAGATATTACGAATAAATAAGAATGAAAAACGACTATCGATATATTGAAGTTCAGCATGAAGGACAAGTTGTTCGGATAAATCTGAATCGACCTGAACGACACAACGCTTTGATTCTGGAACTGATTGCCGAACTGGATCAGGTGTTGGATGAGGTTACAGGAATGAGTGAAATTTTATTTGTAGTCCTTGCCGGAAATGGGCGCTCGTTCTGTGCCGGTGCCGATTTGAACTGGTTTTACAGTTCGGAAGAACACTCGAAGGAACAAAGTATCGAGCAGTATAAGCAATTGGCTGATTTGTTGCTCCGCCTATTTCATTTGCCACAAATTACCATTGCGACGGTTCGTGGCAACGTGTTTGGTGGTGGAATTGGCTTAATGGCTTCATGCGATTTTGTTCTGGCTGAAGCAAATACCCGCTTCATGTTTAGCGAAATGAAATTAGGACTTTTACCTGCAACGATTTTGCCATTTGTGTCGAGTCGTTTGTCCATTCAAAATCTCCGGAAGTGGATTTTGACCGGAAATCTGTTTGTTGTGAATGAAGCTCATCGGATTGGTCTGGTTGACGAAATTTATACCGAAGAAAACCTTGAAAGCGAACTGTCGACATTAATTGATTCGTTCGAAGCGGCATCACCAACAGCGATGAAAAAGGCAAAACAGCTGATTAATGAGGTGGCATCCGGAAGCATTGATGTTAGCAATACCACTGCTACTTCCACAATTTTGGCTGAGGCTTTATTGTCTCCTGATGGGCAGGAAGGAATTCATGCATTTTTTGAAAAGAGGAAACCGAAATGGGGAAAGTAAGCAGTCGCAGTAATCAGTTTTCAGAATGAAGCAATTCGAAAAAATACTTATAGCCAATCGGGGCGAGATTGCAGTTCGTATTATTCGGGCGGCCAAAAAGAATGGCATTCGTTCGGTGGCAATTTATGCTACGGATGATGCCGATTCGCTTCACGTGTTGTTAGCTGATGAATCTGTGTTGCTTTCCGGAAAAACACTTGCTGAAACTTACCTGAATCAGGATAAAATTATACAAATCGCTCTGAATTGGGTTGCTGATGCTATTCATCCGGGCTATGGATTCTTATCAGAAAATGCCGGATTTGCTCAAAAAGTTGCCGATGCCGGGTTGGTTTTTATTGGACCTACTCCTGAAAATATCCGGTTGATGGGCGAAAAAAATCGGGCGCTCAACTATGTGCGTACGTTGGGAATTCCTGTATTAAAATCGTTCAAAGGAACAACGGAAGAAATTCTGAATCACGTTTCTGAAATGGAATTTCCGATGATGGTAAAAGCTTCAGGAGGTGGAGGCGGAAAAGGAATGATCATTTGCACTTCGTCTGAAGAGTTGGTGCCCGCACTTGAAAAAGCAGAGCGTCAGGCCATCAGTTATTTTGGAAATGGTGAATTGTTTGTCGAAAAGTATTTGCAGCGAGCCCGGCATATCGAAGTTCAGTTGATGGCTGATGATCAGGGAAATGTGTTGCACTTTTACGAACGCGAATGTTCTGTACAGCGCCGCTTTCAGAAGATTATTGAAGAGGCCCCGTCGCCTTCGGTTAACAGAAAATTACGATCGGACCTGACTTCCGCAGCAAGAAAAATTGCCAGCTCGATGAATTATCGCAATGCAGGAACCATCGAATTTTTACTGGACGAAACCGGACATTTCTACTTTCTCGAAATGAATACCCGCATCCAGGTGGAGCACCCAGTAACCGAAATGATAACCCATTCGGATTTGGTGTCGCTTCAATTGTTGGTTGCTGCCGGTAATGAACTGCCATTAAAACAAGAAGATATTCACATTGCAGGACATGCCATTGAAGTTCGGCTTTTTGCCGAAGATGCGGAGAATAATTTTAAACCTTCAGCAGGAAAACTTTCGCTTTGGCGAATTCCGGAGAGTGAATATTTGCGCATTGAAACATTCGTAAAAGAAGGAAGTTTGATTTCTCCGAATTACGATTCGTTAATGGCTAAATTAATTGTTTGTGGCGAAATACGTTCAAAAGCAATCAGTCAAATGCATCATATTTTGTCGCAAACCGGCATTTCCGGAGTTCATACCAACCTTTCGTTTTTATCCGGACTGCTTGAAAATGAAGTTATTCAGGAAAACAAGATTTACACCCGATATGTGGATGAAAATCTGGATTTAATTAATTCCCGGATTCAGGAGAAAAAACGAAATTTAAATAAGCATAAGTTGGTTATTGCTTACCTTATTTTTCATTTTCAGCAACATAAAAACTCCGGAAATTTAATTTGGAATCAGATTGGTTTCTGGCGAATGATGCCTTTTGTTGAAGTCTTTGTTGATGAAGAAAAATACGATTGCAACATTAGTACAATTGCAGACCATCAAATATTTAGGATTGATCAGGTTGATTATCAGGTGAAAGTGGTTTTATTTAGTGAAAATTTAGTTGAACTGAATATTAATCAGCAATTTGAATCCTTTTATTGTCTGGATGATGAGAAGCAAACGAAGATCATTTCCGGAGGATTTTCATTTGCCTTGCGAAGTAATTTGTTAAGGAATCAGGTTTTGCTGATGCATAAAAATGGAAATGAGCAAAAGAGTTTTCAGAACCTTATTTACGCCGATTTGTTTGGGAAGGTATTGAAATTAAATAGATGCGAAGGTGATGTGGTTCATGTCGGAGAAATTTTGCTGACTTTGGAGTCGATGAAAACGGAAATTCATGTGCTTTGTCCGGTTGATGCCCGAGTAAAAAAGACTCATGTGAAGGAAGGAAATGCCATTGTTGAAAAGCAATTGCTTGTGGAA
>Ga0302296_1001972_pt1 | contig 14129 bp, 13 predicted proteins | sample III_Fen_N3_1_FD_194546 | JGI IMG/M metagenome (GOLD analysis project Ga0302296, IMG submission 194546) | Peat permafrost microbial communities from Stordalen Mire near Abisko, Sweden - III_Fen_N3_1 | ecosystem: Environmental > Terrestrial > Soil > Wetlands > Permafrost | place: Sweden: Abisko... | reverse complement strand
ACAAAAAGCTAATATCATTAATCAATGTTCAAATCTTTTTAATCAAAACTCTTTTATTAATGGAAAAAAAAGCGCAATTTTGCACTTTATTTCTAACAGCATTTCAACCACATTTTTATAACCCTTCTCTGAATGGCATTAGCGAACGAGAACTATTTAAAAACTCCCGAAATCTATTGTTTTGACGAAATAGAGAAGCGCGTTAACGCTTTTAAAGTTTTACATCCCAACGCCAAAGTTATTCGTTTAGGAGTAGGAGATGTATCCCGCCCGTTACCTAATGAAGTTGTTCAGGCTATGCATAAAGCAGTAGATGAGATGTCTGTTCTGAATAGCTTTCGGGGTTATAGTCCTCCACAGGGTTATGATTTTCTTATCGAAAAGATATTGAAAGAATATCGCTCAGTAGGAGTTCTCCTAGATAAAGACAGCATTTTTGTAAACGATGGAGCAAAGTCGGATATTGGAAATATCGGGCATGTTCTGGGTCGCGATAATATCATAGCCATTTCAGATCCGGTTTATCCGGTGTATGAAAATGCTACTATAATGAGTGGTAGAGCGGGAGTATTGACCGATGATCAGAAGTGGAGTAATGTTGTTTACTTACGCTGCACTGAAGATACGGGTTTTGTTCCGGAACTACCTACCGAAAAAGTTGATGTGATTTATTTGTGTAACCCCAATAATCCTACAGGGACAGTAATGAAAAAGCCTGAACTGAAGAGATGGGTAGATTATGCTATTGAACATCAAAGTATTATTGTGTATGATGGTGCTTATCAGGCTTATATAAATGAGCCGGATGTGCCACGCAGTATTTATGAAATAAAAGGAGCTAAAAAAGTAGCGATAGAAATAAGAAGCTATTCTAAAACTGCCGGATTCACCGGTTTACGATGTGGTTACTCTGTTTTTCCTCAGGAATTGATGGTGTACACAAAATACGGTGAAGAAGTGGCGCTTATTAAACTTTGGAGTAGACGCAATGCCAATTATACAAATGGTGTTTCGTATATAGTTCAGCGTGGAGCTGAAGCTATTTACTCTCGTAAAGGTAAAGCTGAGGTGCATGAATTGGTAGATTATTATCTCACCAATGCATCGTTGCTCAGAAACGAACTGCTTTCAATTGGTTTTGAGGTATATGGAGGAACCAATTCTCCGTATGTCTGGTTTAAAACCGCTTATAATCAATCGTCCTGGAAATTTTTCCAACAGCTGCTTTATGAGAACCATATTGTCGGCACACCCGGGGTAGTTTTTGGTTCATCGGGAGAAGGTTATATGCGTTTTACCGGTTTTAGCAGCAGAGAAGATACGCTTTTAGCTATTGAGCGGCTTAGGAGAGGAGTTTAAAAAGAGACAGCATACAAAAAGCGATCAAAGTGAGTTTAAAATATTAATTAATCTAAATTGTCAAATCACTTCTAAGGATTTTTTTAGAAGATAAATAAACGAAGAATTATGTGTGGAATCGTAGGTTACATCGGTAATAAACAAGCTTATCCTATTCTTATAAAAGGTCTTCAACGACTAGAATACAGAGGATACGACAGTGCCGGAATTGCGTTGATACATGGCGATAAACTAAGTGTTTATAAAGCAAAAGGGAAAGTGTCTGATTTAGTGCAGTTTGCTGAGCAGAAAGATATTGAAGGAACAATTGGAATTGCTCATACCCGTTGGGCAACACATGGCGAGCCTAATCAGGTAAATGCACACCCTCATTACTCTCAGTCAGAGGAGTTGGCATTGATACACAATGGAATCATTGAAAATTACGCCGTTCTTAAAGAAGGTTTGATGAAACATGGTTATACTTTTTCAAGTCAAACTGATACTGAAGTATTAGTACAGTTGATCGAATATATCAAGAAATCGAATGAAGTAGATTTGACAACAGCTGTTCAATTGGCTTTAAATCAGGTTGTAGGTGCTTACGCTATAGCAATTATAGAGAAAGGTCACCCCGATGTAATAGTTGCAGCACGTAAAGGTAGCCCTTTAGTAGTTGGTATTGGTGATGATGAGTTCTTTTTGGCTTCAGATGCTACGCCCATAGTAGAATTTACCGATCAGGTAGTTTATATTGGTGACGAAGAAGTTGTAACTTTACAGCGAGGAAAGCAGTTGAAAATAAAAACAATAGGAAATGTTGAGAAAACTCCTGAAATTAAAAGACTTGAAATGACTTTGAGCCAGTTAGAGAAAGGTGGCTATCCTCATTTCATGATAAAGGAAATTTTTGAGCAACCTAAAACGCTGGCCGACAGTATGCGTGGTCGTGTAAATGTGGACGAAAACAATATCACTTTGGCTGGATTTATTGACAATAAAGAAAAATTCCTGAATGCTAAACGCATTATTATTACAGCTTGTGGAACGTCATGGCACTCGGCTTTAATTGGAAAATACGCTATTGAAGAGTTTGCACGTATCCCTGTTGAAGTAGAATATTCATCAGAATTTCGGTATCGCAAACCAGTGATTCATACCGATGACATTGTTATAGCAATTTCTCAATCGGGTGAAACTGCCGATACTCTGGCAGCTGTAGAGCTTGCAAAATCAAAAGGAGCATTTATTTTTGGTATTTGTAATGTGGTAGGTTCTTCCATTCCACGCAATACTCACTCAGGCTGCTATACTCATGCAGGTCCTGAAATCGGAGTAGCTTCTACTAAGGCATTTACAGCCCAGGTTACCGTACTGACTATGTTGGCCATGATGATTGGAAAAGAGAAGGGAACGTTGAGCCAGGAAGATTACCTGAAAATAGTTTATGAACTGGCACGTATTCCTGAAAAAATAGAAGTGATTTTGAAGCAAGACTCAACAATTGCTGAATTTGCTAAAACATTTACTTATGCTCAGAATTTTATCTATCTGGGACGTGGTTATAATTTCCCTGTGGCGCTGGAAGGAGCTTTAAAACTAAAAGAAATCTCCTATATCCATGCAGAAGGTTATCCGGCAGCAGAAATGAAACACGGACCAATAGCCCTTATTAGTCAGGAAATGCCGGTGGTAGTAATTGCTACCAGTGCCGGAATGTACGAAAAAGTGGTTAGTAACATTCAAGAAATAAAAGCCCGTAAAGGTCGAATAATATCTATTGTTACTGATGGTGATGTGGTTGTTAGTAGTTTATCCGACCATATTATCAGTATCCCTGATACTGAGGAATGCCTTGTACCTTTGTTGGCGGCTATTCCGTTGCAGCTTCTGGCATATCATATAGCTGTAGTCAAGGGTTGCGATGTGGATCAACCGCGTAACCTGGCGAAATCTGTGACTGTAGAATAATGTGAAAAATAACCCCTGCGCTAAACGTTGGGGTTTTTCATTTAATGAAAAAGATACTGATTTTTACGAAAGTAAGCTTTATGCTCAATTCATAAAACATATCGACGTTAAGCATTATTTATTATTTATCAAACAACTTGTTCACTCGTTTACTTGTTTACTGTCTTGTAACTCGTAACTCAAAACTTGTAACTTATATATTATGTGCGGAATAGCAATGGTTCGGCTCTTGAAGCCGTTGGATTATTATCAGGAAAAGTACGGAACATGGCAATATGGCTTGCAAAAGATGTATTTGCTTATGGAAAAACAGCATAATCGCGGACAGGAGGGAGCCGGACTGGCCACCGTTAAGCTCGATATGCCTGCCGGCGAAGAATATATCTGGCGCGAACGAGTGGAAGGAAAAAATGCCATTCAGGAGATTTTTGCAACGATTAATAAAAAAATGGCTAATGCTACAGCCAATGTTTACAGAAATGTAGCTAAATCCAAAGAAGAATTACCTTTTGCAGGAGAGTTGTATTTAGGACACTTGCGATACAGTACCACAGGAAGAAGCGGATTATCGTATGTTCATCCGTTTTTGCGCCGTCATAACTGGAAAAACAGAACGCTGGTGCTGGCCGGTAATTTTAATCTGACAAATGTAGATGAACTCTTTGATCACTTGACCCTTAAAGGACAACATCCAAGAGACAAGGGCGATACATTTCTGATGCTTGAATCGCTCGGATTTCAACTGGATCAGGAAGTACAGAAAGAATATGATATAATTAAAAAGCGTTATTCTAATGACTTAGTTATTACCCAAAAAATTGAGGAAAATCTTGATATAGCATCTTTTATTCGAAAATCCGAAAAGATGTGGGATGGTGGATACGTAATTTGTGGTATGTTAGGTCATGGTGATTCTTTTGTTTTCCGCGATCCGAAGGGAATTCGGCCGGCATTCTACTATGTAAGCGATGAAATCGTCGTTACGGCTTCAGAACGTCCTGTTATTCAGACGGCAATGAACGTAAAAGAAGAGGATATCAAGGAATTGCAACCGGGTGAAGCCATGATTATTAAAAAGGATGGTACTGTCAAATTTGAAACTATTCGGTCTGCTGCCCCTGAATTAGCTAAATGTTCGTTTGAGCGTATTTACTTTTCACGTGGTAGTGACATTGATATTTATCGCGAAAGGAAACAATTAGGAGAATCGTTGGCTCAGCCGATTTTAAAAGCAATCGATAACGACATTGAAAATACAGTATTTTCATTCATCCCCAATACAGCCGAAGTTGCATTTTATGGGATGAAAGATGGTATAAAAGCTTCGACTAAAGTACCTATAAGGGTTGAAAAAGTACTTATTAAAGACATAAAGCTGAGAACGTTTATCTCCAGCAATAACGAACGGGATGATCTGGCAACGCACGTTTACGACGTGACTTACGGCTCTATCCGACGTGGAAAGGTTGATAATCTGGTGTGTATCGATGATTCGATTGTACGTGGAACAACATTGAAACAAAGTATTCTGAAAATTTTGAATCGACTAGAACCCAAGAAAATTGTTATTGTTTCGTCATCGCCCCAAGTGCGTTTTCCCGATTATTATGGAATTGATATGGCGCGAATGAACGAATTTTGCGCTTTCAGGGCCGCTATTGAACTGTTGAAGGAATCAGGAAGACAAAGTTTGATTGACGCGGTATATCATAAATCCAAAGCACAGGAAAATCTGCCAAAAGAGCAGGTAGTAAATTATGTTACTGAGATCTACGAGCCATTTACGCAAGATGAAGTTTCCAAAAAGATAGCTGAAATGCTTACTCCCAATGATGTAAATTGTCCGGTAGAGCTGGTTTATCAAACTATTGAAGGCCTTCATAAGGCCTGTCCAAATCATACGGGTGATTGGTATTTCTCTGGAAACTACCCAACACCGGGTGGCAACAGACTGGTAAATAAAGCTTTCATAAATTATTACGAAGGTAGAGACAATTAAATGAGCAATAAATTTAGATGAACAGTAAAAATTATCTTTTTGAGGCTGAAACCGAGTGGGAAGATCTGGGTTATGGTATCCGTCGACAGATAATGGGATATGATGATAAGCTTATGACAGTAAAAGTGGAGTTTGAGGCAGGAGCTATTGGAAGTCTTCACTCTCATCCTCACTCGCAAACTACTTATGTTGCCAGTGGTACCTATAGATTTGAAATTGGTCCAGAGAAAAAAATTGTAAAAGGTGGTGATGCGCTTTATATTGCTCCAAACGTTGTTCATGGAGTTATTTGTCTCAAAAAAGGCATTCTGATCGATTCTTTTAGTCCTGTTCGGGAGGATTTTCTGAAATAAGCCGTTACCAAGATAAATATGAACAGCCTCATCTTGACTGATGAGGCTATTTTTATTTATATTATAATCTTGATACAATCTCCATATTCTACCTTGTAATTAAAGGCTTCGGCAGCACTAAACTGTTTGTTGATAATACAAGCAGCGCGAATAACTCCGGTGTGGGTGAAGATAGCTACTTTTTGATAAGAATGGCTTTCAATTTCCGATATAAACTCATTGACCCGTCGTATCATTTCATTAAACGATTCTCCACGTGTAGGCTTTTCAGCAAGCCAGTCATCAAACCAACGTTGCAATTGCGGATCCTCTATATCTGACCAGCGTTTCATTTCCCATGTGCCGAAGTCAATTTCCATGAGTCTTTTATCAATTACAGGGTTGGAATAGCCGCAATAGTCAGCTAACTGAAGACAGCGGGATAAAGGGCTACTGTATATGCAGTCAAAAGTCTGTCCGAGTAATTTTGAACGAACGGCATTGGCTTCTTTTTTAAACCCGGAGGAGATACTTACATCGCTCTGACCGTAGCAAATGCCAGGTTCTACATCAACCGAAGTATGTCGAATAAGCGTTATTTCCATCTGTTGAGTTTAAATAATTGCAAAATGTCCAGCCAATATATAAACTCCCAAATAGAAGCCTAATTCACACAAAAGGGCTGTTGCACCACATACATCGCCTGTATAACCACCAATTTTTTTCTTTGCCAGGGAAAAGAGTACTATTACCAGAACTATTGGAATAACGATAGACAGCCATAAGCTATAGTTTAATAACAATAACAGTGGAAGAAGTCCGAAAACACCGGCAAATACTAACCTTGTCGGGGTTAATTTGTCGTAGAGTGTTTTGCTTTTGCTTTCCATTTCAGTACGCGCATAAGGCAGGAAATTCATCATGCCCGCTGTGAGTAGTTTGGATAATGGATCGGCAACCAAAATAACCTGAAATACCATTTTGTGCGGAATAGCAATAAGCGTATTGACCAGTAACAGAAAATATATTATCATACCGATTAATGCATAGCTACCCACATGCGAATCTTTCATTATACGCAGAATATCTTCTTTTGTTTTTCCTCCGCCGAATCCATCAAAAAAGTCGCCCAGCCCATCTTCGTGGAAGCCACCAGTAAGCAATATCCTAATTGTTATGGCCAGCATAATGGCAATGGTGGGAGTGAAGATCAACGAAAAACAATACCACGCACAAGCCGTAATTCCACCCGTGATCCAGCCTGTAAGAGGCCAGAATCCAATGATTTTCCTGAAACTTTCGCCAGGAATATCAATTATACGCCAAAGCGGTATTCTGGTAAAGAATGTAATTGCTTCCGCCAGTTGATAAATCAGATTTTTCATGTATCAAAAGTACTTGGTAACACTCGCTTTCTTAAATGTGCTCATTTCGTTAATCATGCGCACAGCCGAGTCTACCAGCGGATAAGCGCATACTGCTCCGGTTCCTTCACCTAAGCGCATACCAAAGTTCAGAAGCGGTTTTGCTTCCAGATAATCGAGCACCAGTTTATGGCCGGCTTCGTCGCCTTGATGTCCGTAGATGGCATACTCTGATATTGCCGGATATAATTTTGCGGCAGCCAGCATACAATTGGTCATGATAAAACCATCTACTAAAATAACCATGTTCAGTTCGGCTGCCTGAAGCATACCTCCAACTGCCATAAGCATTTCATAGCCACCAAAATGGCAAAGAATATCAACAACCGAACCGTCACCCTTGTAGTTTTCCAAAGCTTGTTTCAGAATGCTGTGCTTTCGCTTCACACCTTCACTGTCGAAGCCACTGCCTGCACCAACACATTTGTCAAGCGACATTCCTGTAAGGCAACTCATCCAAATCGATGACGATGAAGTGTTTCCAATACCCATTTCGCCAAAACTAATAATATTACATCCTTCTTTATGACAATCGGTTACAACTTGTGCACCGCGTTCGATACAAAGATTAAATTCCTCATGGGTTATAGCCGGTTCGTGCATATAATTACGGGCTCCCTTACGCACTTTGCAGTCGATTAATCTATCCAAGCCTTCGAAGTCATAATTGATCCCTGCATCTACCACTTTCATTTTGATGTTGTGCTGACGAGCCAGAAAGTTTATTCCTGCACCACCTTCCATAAAATTGAAAACCATTTGAGGAGTGACTTCAGGCGGTGAGTAGCTAACTCCTTCGGCTGTAATGCCATGATCGCCACCAAATATGATGTGATATGGGTTGTTAAGTGTAGGGTTAAGGCTTTGTTGAATAGTTCCGATTTGTATAGCCAGTTCTTCCAATCGGCCTAATGACCCTTTGGGTTTGGTCAGGTTATCAATTTTCTCGATAAGATGAGGAACAATTTCTTTTTCGGGTGATTTGATGTTGAATGCTTTGTGTGACATAATTTTAAGATATACCCCCAGCCCCTAAAGGGGAGTAGGGAAGTTAGTATTTGTTTGATATAAAACCAGTAAGAGCTGAGTATTATTCTTCATAAAAACAACGTCTTAAAGCCCCTTTAGGGGTTTGGGGTTTTTATTTGATATATACCGGTATGCCAGAAACCATAAGTACCATTTCGTCGGCACATCGGGCAATGTGTTGATTTACCCAACCCAATAAGTCATTAAACCTGCGCTGCAAATCGTTAGTCGATGTTCCGCCAAGTCCTAACTCGTTGGTTACAAAAATAAAGGTGGCATTCTGCTGTGTAAATGATTCAAAACGTTCGGTTACGGCAGCTAACGAGACATCTACGTCTCCGTCGGTTTCGCTGAAGAAGTTTGTGGCCCATAGTGTCACACAATCAATAACTACCACCCGGTTATTCACATCTATGTTTTGCAGATCTTTCTGCTCTTCAATGTTGGTCCACTCAGCGCCCCGATCGCGTTTATGGCGTTCTATTCGCTGGCGATGTTCTTCGTCCCAAACGGCTGATGTAGCCAGATATACAGGATTATCCGTTAGTGATAAGGCCAGCTTTTGCGCATAACTGCTTTTCCCCGAACGTTGTCCTCCTGTTATTAAAATGATTCTTTTTGTGCTCATAGTGTGTTTCTATTTGTTGTTATCCAGGTTGAAATAATATTTGAGTTTGTATCCAGGTAATAATTCCGGATGAAAAATATGAACCAGATCGGCCAAAACACGGTCGGGCTCCATGGGGCTGGATTCATAAAAAGGTGTTTTAGCTGTGTTGATGGCAAAAATGTGTTTCTGTTTAAAGGCATTGAAATTGCCATACAGATTAAACTCGTTTTTTAATGTTTCGTAGGTCAAATCTGACTGAGCATCATTGTATTTCAGTAACCAAAAATCGGCTTTGATGGCTTTTGCACAGACTTTCTCAAAAGTAAAAGGCGCTGAGCCCGAAAAATTCAAATCTTTCCACAAATAATCGGCTCCGGCATCTTTCATAAACGTGCCTAAATAGCTTTTGCCTCCGGCAATATACCATATATCGCCAAATTTTTTTTCGGTAAATACAGTCGGCCTGTTAGTTGTACTCGAGACTTTTTTACAGAGTTCCAAATAGTTTCGTTCAATTTTACTGAAAATCTCATCTGCCAGTTTGCTTTCGTTTGTAAATGCAGCTTCAAACTTAATCCATTCGGCTCGACCCAAAGGGGATTCTTCCATGTATGATGCATCTTTTACCACCACTATCTTTACTTTCTCAAATTCAGTCCGTTTCGTGTTTTCAAAAGGCGAAATAACCAGTATATCAGGCGAAGCGGCAATGAGTTTTTCAATGTTTATCGAAGTAGCCATCCCCAAATCAGCTATTTTACCACTTTTAAGACCTTCTTTGATTACCGGAATACTAAAATACTCCGGTTCGCAGACACCAACGGTTAGATGTGCTTTTTTCAGTTGATTCCAGATACCTGCATGAACCGAAGAAGCAAAAGCAACACGTTCTACAGGTGTCCTTACCAGGTTTCCTTCGGGTAATTGTGCCGGAAGCTTTTTATTCCTGTCTACGAGTATGTAGGTGTCCAGTGTTTTGGTAGAATCCCAGGGATTCATAACCGTGATTTGCGTATATTCTTCGAAATGATTGATTCGAAATCTTTTAGCATAATGAATTTCCGATGCTTTGCCTGCGGAAGACGTTTGCTCGTGTTTATTTTTTGTTGTGTTTGTGCAACTTATGCAGCAAATGGCAATGAGTGGAATCAGGTGTTTAATTTTCATTATCAAATCAGAATAAAACAGGTATTAATAATATTATACAGATTAATATCAACATACTAACTTCGCATCGTTTATTGACAGAAAGCGATTTCTTTAAATCATTTTCGGTTATGCGTCTTTCAGTACTCCCAATGTAGGGTTTTGCAATTAGTTGCCCAAAGTATAAATTGGGTCCACCAAACCGACAATCCAGTATGCCTGCCAGAGCGGCTTCAGGATAACCTGAGTTGGGGCTGGCATGTTTATTTCCATTGTCCAGCACAAACTTTAATTTACCGGGCTGTCCGCTGACTATTAGCATGAGCAGAGCAGTAAGGCGAGCCGGAATAAAATTAGCTACATCATCGAGTCTGGCTGCAAATTTTCCAAACAGGATGTAACGTTCATTTTTATATCCTATCATGGAGTCCAAGGTATTAATCATTTTATAGCTCAACATGCCGGGAGCACCCAGCAAGGCAAACCAAAATAATGGTGCAATGACTCCATCGCTCAGATTTTCAGCGAGGGTTTCCAAAGCAGCCGTTTTAATCTGTGTAGCGGTTAGATTTTTAGTATCGCGTCCCACAATGCGCGCCAGTTGTTTTCTTCCTTTATATAAAGACTCTTTCAATGCATCAAAAACCAAACTTACCTCTTTTCTGAGAGTTAAGCCAGAGAGACAGTAAAATATGGCAAAAGATCTCAGTATAAGGTTGAGTGAAATATGAATATGAGCTGAAAATGCTAATATGTAATAACTTGATACGAATATTGAACCTACAAGTGCGATAGTCATAATTGCACCTTTTGCAGTCCGGTTTGTGCCTCGGTTCAATTTTTTCTCGCACCATCCGATAAGTTTACCAAAGCCCACAATGGGATGAGGCAACCACATAGGGTCGCCCAGCGTAATGTCGAGAATAAAGCCGGTAATAAGCGCAATTACTGCAATAATGTGTATTTCCATTCAGTTAGCTTCTCTATTAGAAGATTGTTTTCTAATTCTGTAAGGGTATTGAGTCGGATTAACTCCCCATAATCCTCATACTCAAAGTTATTTGCATCTCGAATTAACAATCCGCTTTTCAACAGGAATTTCTTAAGTTCAGCAGCCTTTCCCTGAATGAGTTCCACGATAAAAAAAGGGGTGTTACTTGAAACTGTTCTATAAATTTCTATCTTATTTATTTCACTTTGAAATCGTAAAGATTCCGAAATCCATGTTTTTAATTCAAAATGATTCTTTTCGTTTTGTTCCAACAAATATTTAGCAGCTTCAATAGCCAATGTATTTACAGACCAGAGAATTCTATATTGCTCAAGTTCGGAAATTGCTGATTCACAGGCAGCTACATATCCAATGCGTAAACCGGGAATGGCATATCGCTTGGTAAGCGAATAAATGAGAACGAGGTTAGAATACTTCAATACTGAGTCAGCCACCAGTGTTTCTGATAAAGTAAATTCGGCAAACGATTGGTCGATGATAAACATTACCTGTGGATAAGCCTCCAAGAGAGCCTTTAGATAATTGATATCCATACAATTTCCATCCGGATTATTCGGATTGCAAAGCCACACAAGATGAGGTTTACAGTGTTCTAAGTCGTTCTTTATATCGACTGTTTTACAATAAATTACAGTATGATCATTCAGATGACATGCTTTCGAATATTCGGAGAAAGTAGGAGAGATGATGACTGATTTAGAACCCTTATAACATTGTGCAATTCGGTATATTATATCTATTGAGCCATTGCCTATACTTATATTTGATGGACTGACTGCAATTTTTGAAGCCAACACTTCTTTCAAAGATTCTGCTTCTATTTCAGGGTACCGTTGAAGGGTCGGAAGTAATTTAGCCAGATAATCGTATAATGCCGAATTATCAGCTCCGTGCCATATATTGGAACTAAAATTAGCTTTCAACAAACCCTGATAATCATCTCCGTGTAGACTTGCCATAATTATTTACGGTCTATTTAGTTATCATTGAATAAACTAAGTCCATATTCACATATTTGCGCACATGAGCTGCCAGTTTATCGTACTGCTCTTTCTTGAATTTGAAGTAGTCAAAGTTTGTCTCACTTGCTTTTTCTTTCAAAAAAGGTTGAATCAGATAATCCACAAACTCTGCATTGTCCAGTATTCCGTGGATATATGTTCCAATGCAGTTAGCTTTTATACAACCATCAGTCGAGCCGTTTTCGAAGGTGTTCAAGGTTTGTACATCTGTTGATAGGATTTCAGTACGTCCATTGTGTATTTCATACCCTTCGCATAGAGTTTTTCCGCCTAGAAATGAAAATCTTACCTGCTTGGTTATCTTTTCGCCCTCCAAAGTGGTTCTCAGAGGGAGTAAGTTCAATCCGGGAAGTTGTCTGATGTCGCTTTCTACACCTGCAGGATCGGATAATTCAGTCCCCAGCATCTGGTAGCCACCGCAGATACCCAGTACTGTCTTTCCATTTTTTTTAGCCTGAATAATAGCCTGCGCCATTCCATCCCTGCGTAGAATTTGCAAATCATGCAGGGTGCTTTTCGTTCCGGGAATAATTACAATATCTGCATTCTCAATATCTTTTGGTTGATTTGTGTAGAACAGATGAACGCGGTCATCTCTTTCGAGTGGATTAAAATCGGTAAAATTAGACATATGTTGTAGGAGTACCACAGCTACATTGACTTTCCCTTTTTTTGCAACCCGGTTTTTTGTATGCAGCATAACCGAGTCTTCTTCTTCAATGTAGATATCATGAAAGTAAGGCACAACTCCCACAACCGGGATTTTGCATAAGTCTTCAATCATTTTTATGCCTGACTCGAACAAGCGAATATCACCTCTGAACTTATTGATAAGTATGCCTTTAACCAACTTTCGTTCTTCTTCGGTAAGGAGCATAACAGAACCATAAACTGAAGCAAATACACCACCGCGGTCAATATCGGCTACCAATATAACCGATGCCTTGGCGTGTGCTGCCATAGGCATATTTACCAAATCAACATCACGAAGGTTTATTTCCGAGATACTTCCTGCTCCTTCAATCACTATGGGATTGAACCGACTTTCCAACCTGTCGAAAGCTGCACAAACTTCCTTGCGCAAATTGGCTTTGTTGTTTGTCGTGAAATAATCAAAGGCATGTTTGTTCCCAATCGATTTTCCATTCAATACTACCTGACAAACCGTATCGGTGGTTGGTTTAAGTAGCAGAGGATTCATGTCGGTATGACAGGGAACTCCGGCAGCTTCGGCCTGAACCGCTTGCGCCCGACCTATTTCCAGTCCATCAGGGGTGGCAAATGAGTTCAAAGCCATATTCTGGGCTTTGAAAGGGGCAGGAGAGTAGCCGTCTTGCTTGAAGATGCGACAAAATGCTGCGGCGATGATGGTTTTACCTACATCGCTGCCGGTTCCGGCAAACATGAGGGGAGTAAGATGAGTCATATTTTTAGTTACGAGTTACAAGGGAATAGTTACAAGAGAGCAAAGAGCAAAGAACAAAGAACAAAGAACAGTCTCGTAACTTGTGACTATCTCCTCGTAACTATATTCTATTTTTCAATACCAACTCGAGCTTGCACGCCTTGTTGATAGTAATGTTTTACTTCTTTCATTTCAGTCACCAGGTCTGCATAATCAATGATTTCCTGACATGCATATCGACCTGTAATTACAATTTCAGTTCGCTCATTTCTTCGGTTTAATGCTTCTATTAGGTCGGTAGTACTAAAAAGATTGTAATGAATTGCAATGTTGGCTTCGTCCAGAATAATGACATCATACTTGTCGGATTCGATGGCATCAATGGCATCTTTCAGTCCTTGCTGAGCAGCCAGTATATCTTCTTCTTTGGGTTTTTCAAAGATGAAGCACCCCATTCCGTACTGTTTGATGGTAATATCGGTCAACAACTTATCTATAGTGACTAGTTCAGAGTAATGTTTGCTTTTTGCAAATTGTCCGATATATACTTTCTTTCCGGCACCCAATGCTCTAACCGCCAATCCGAGTGATGCAGTAGTTTTTCCTTTACCGTTTCCGGTATAAACATGAATGTATCCTTTCATTTTCGTATCCATTTAATATAGTCTGAAATAAAGGAATAACCGAAGATAAGATATGGCAGCATCTTAGTTTCAGTTATTCCAAACCATGCATTGTTTGCTTAGAATGAATGCTTGTTTTTTCTTTTATTTATTGGTGATAAACGCAATTCCTGTAGGTTGATAACCTGCATCAAAACTGAATTTAAACTTACCTTCTG
>Ga0302296_1001967_pt1 | contig 14156 bp, 11 predicted proteins | sample III_Fen_N3_1_FD_194546 | JGI IMG/M metagenome (GOLD analysis project Ga0302296, IMG submission 194546) | Peat permafrost microbial communities from Stordalen Mire near Abisko, Sweden - III_Fen_N3_1 | ecosystem: Environmental > Terrestrial > Soil > Wetlands > Permafrost | place: Sweden: Abisko... | reverse complement strand
TTCTTGGTTATATCCGATTTTTTTTATATATCTTTGCAATCCGAATCATTATCCCATACTCCTCGGATTAGAAAAGAATGAAAAAAATTACCAAAGTTTTATATATTTCGCAAGAAATATTTCCTTATTTACCCGAATCTGAATTGTCGAATATGGGGAGGTACTTACCTCAGGCAGTGCAGGACCGCGGTCGCGAAACGCGGACGTTTATGCCGAAATTCGGAGCAGTCAATGAACGAAGAAATCAACTGCATGAAGTAATCCGCTTGTCGGGAATGAACTTAATTATCGACGATACCGATCACCCGTTGATCATCAAGGTTGCTTCTATCCAATCAGCCCGGATGCAGGTTTATTTTATTGATAATGATGATTATTTTCATCGGAAAAATACCATCGCTGATGAGAGTGGCGAGGAATATGAAGACAATGATGAGCGTACTATTTTCTTCGTTAGAGGCGTAATGGAAACAGTCAAAAAATTACGGTGGACTCCTGATGTAATACATTGTCAGGGTTGGATGACCGCCCTGGCCCCTTTATATATCAAGAAAGCATTTAATGATGACCCGTTTTTTAAACATTCAAAGGTAGTCTATTCGCTTTTTAATGACGAATTTAAAAAACCTTTTCGCAGTTTATTTGCTGAACGTTTATTGCTGGACGGTATTGAAAAGAAACATGTTGTCCAGGTAAAGGATAAAGTAATCGACTTTGTGGCACTTACGAAACTGGCGATCGATTATTCGGATGCTGTTATTCAATCGAGTCCTGAAGTCAATGCGGATGTCCTTGATTATATCACTTCCAAAAAAGTAAAGTTTTTGCCATTCCAATATGACGAAGACTATGCGGATGCTTATGTACAATTTTATGATAGTCTTTAACAGACTATTTTATTTATACGTGATTATTTAACTTTCTATTCAGTCAATCCTTTTTTTCATTTTACATGAAATCGAATCCTATCATTCTGCTTTTTTTGTTGTCGCTATTCGTCTATTCATGCACGGATAACTTATCAGACATTGGTTCAGGTATTCAACCTACTTCGGACCAAATAAAGATTGGAACTGACACTTTTCATTTAACATCAGAAACTACTTTTGTTGACTTTATGTATTCAAAACCCGACTCATTCTTGTTGGGTAATTATTACAACACTAAATTCGGTTCAACTCAGGCTGATATTTTAGCTCAGGTAAATTGTCCGGTAGGATTTAAGTTTCCACCTCTGTCTGTGGCCGATTCGGCTTCTGTAGTTTTGGTTTACTATTCCTGGTATGGCAACAAATATGCGCCGCTGGATGTAAATATCTATGAAATGAATAAGAGTACGTTCAGTTATCCGTCGCTTTATCCAACCAACCTGGATCCGGCTGTTTATACGGACCGTACCCTCAAACTTTCAGAACGGATTTTTACGGCAAAGGATGCGGGTGTTGTGCGTGCAGATAGTAATTCCATTAAATTTCCACTATCGAATGAATTTGTACAACGTTTTTTCAAAAATACTGATTTCAGCAGTACAGATAATTTCTTGAAACAATTCAAGGGAATTTATATTACAGCTAATTATGGTGCCGCTACATTGTTGAATATTAGTAGAATATATATAAACTATTATTATCACTACACATATACCACAAAGAATATTCATAATGGAGATTCAATTGTAACCGTAAACAACAGTTTGCCTTTCCCTGCAAATTCTGAAGTTCGTCAGGTAAACAGGTTTGTGCATGCTGACAGGGCTTCAGTTGTCAGGCCGGCAGCAAATGTGAATTATGTGGCATCCCCGGCAAATTTAAATACACGGGTGGGAATTCCATTGAACAGAATACAACAGCGGATGGATGTTGGGATTGCCAATAAAAAACTGACTATTAACAGTGCACTCATTAAAGTAGAAGCTACGGATGTGAATGTGGACACTGTATCCATGCCAACGGTGCAGTATATGCTGTTGGTGAAAGAATCGGCTTCAGAGAGGTTCTTCAATAATAAAGAATTGCCTTCTGATACCTGTGCTGTACTGGCAGCCCATGTGAATACGCTTGTTGCTTATTCTACAACATTGTATGAGGACTACTATAAATTCAGTGTTGCTAAACTGATTGCAAATGAATTGAAAATTGCAAAACTTAAGAATGTCACTCCGGCAGATAAATTGAACATGATATTGGTTCCTGTACAGGTAACGTTTGATACAAGTGGTAATGTCACTTCAGTAAAAAAAGAATACTTAATGAGCGGAGTCACGTTTCTTGGAGGAAAAGACACTACTTCGCCAATGAGAATTAATGTGGTGTACAGCGGATTCTAAGTAATTAAAAATTAATAATTAAAAATTAATAATTAAAAATTGCCAGTGCGCTGAGTTGTAAGTTTTTGTAGATTAGCAAGTATATCATTAAATATCTATGATCACTTAATTATCAGAAAATGAATATAAAAAAAGCAGCAGAAATAATTTCTGCTGCTTTTTTTATGGAATAATCAATCTTGATTTATTTCTGCCTGATAAATATCTGAATAGGTGTACCGGTAAATTCATATTTAGCCCGTAGCTTGTTTTCAAGGAACCTGCGGTATGGATCTTTTACATATTGTGGCAGGTTGGCAAAGAACAGGAATGTAGGTATCTGGGTGCTTGGCAACTGGGTAACGTATTTAATCTTGATATACTTGCCTTTAAGCGCCGGTGGCGGATAATTTTCGATCAACGGCAACATATATTCGTTTAGCTTTGCGGTAGCTACCTTACGCTTCTTATTCTCACATACTTCCACGGCTGTTTCCAATACTTTCAGGATACGTTGCTTGGTGGTGGCAGAGGTAAATATAATCGGGAAATCGACAAACGGGGATAAACGTTCCCGGATAGTCTTTTCATATTCCTTGATATCGTTCGATTCTTTGTTTTCAATCAAATCCCATTTGTTGATCACAACAATCAATCCTTTCTTGTTCTTCTGGATCAATGAAAATATATTCAAATCCTGACTTTCAATGCCACGTTGGGCATCGATCATTAAAATACACACATCACTATTCTCAATGGCACGTATGGCACGTACTACCGAGTAGTATTCCAGATCCTCGCTTACTTTCGCTTTCTTCCTGATTCCTGCTGTATCTACCAGGTAAAAATCATACCCGAATTTATTGAAACGGGTGTATATTGAATCACGTGTAGTTCCGGGTATATCTGTTACAATCGTACGGTCTTCCCCGATAAATGCATTGATCAGGGATGATTTCCCTGCATTCGGACGACCTACTACGGCAAAACGTGGTAAATCGTGTTCAATATCTTCTACAACATCCGGGTTGAAGTGGGTGAGGAGCAGGTCAAGCAAATCGCCAGAACCCAGTCCGTTGATAGCTGAGATAACCTGAGGTTCACCCAGTCCCAGTTTATAGAACTCGGCAGCCTGGTATTGCCATTCAAAGGTATCGGCCTTGTTGGATACCAAAATAATCGGTTTGGTCTGTTTGCGGAGGATTTGAGCTACTTCAAGGTCATAGTCGGTAATTCCGTTCTGAATATCCACCATAAACAAGATGACATCGCATTCTTCTATTGCCAGGCTGACATGCCGTTTTATTTCCCCTTCGAATACATCGGAAGAGTTTATTACCCAACCACCGGTATCGATGACCGAAAATTCACGGCCTTCCCATTCACACTTGCCATACTGGCGGTCGCGTGTGGTACCGGCTTCTTCATTTACTATGGCTCTACGACTGTTCGTGAGCCTGTTAAAAAGGGTCGATTTACCCACATTCGGGCGACCCACAATTGCTACAATATTTCCCATTGCTTTTTATATCTAATAAGTTAGATATTTACATTCCATTCATTTTGATTCAGTCCGGGTTTTCTCAAATCCGGAAAGTGGGTGCAAATAATTTGGCTGCAAAGATACGGTTTTTAATTGGAAGGGAGAAATGTGTTCCGAATTCAATGTTCCGTGTTCCGTGTTGTGGTATCGAAGTTTTTTTGCCATTGGAATAATAGCTTTAGGAAAACAACCTGACATCGTCGAAGACATGTCAGCGTTAACGGGAAGAAAAGAGTTTGAGAGTTTGAAGAGTTTGAAGAGTTTGAAGAGTTGGCTGAAGCGTTCCGTGTTCAACGTTCCGTGTTCCGTGTTATGGTATAGAAGTCTATTTGCGAATGGAATAAAAGCTTTAGGGGAACTTCCTGACATCGTCGAAGACATGTCAGCGTTAACGGGAAGAAAAGGGTTTGAGAGTTTGAAGAGTTTGAAGAGTTTGAAGAGTTGGCTGAAGCGTTCCGTGTTCAACGTTCCGTGTTCCGTGTTATGGTATCGAAGTCTATTTGCGAATGGAATAAAAGCTTTAGGAAAACAACCTGACATCGTCGAAGACATGTCAGCGTTAACGGGAAGAAAAGGGTTTGAAGGGTTTGAAGAGTTTGAAGAGTTTGAAAGTTTAAGGGTTTGAAAAGTTTGAGGAGTTTGCTAAATAAAAAAGGCCGGACAACTGAATGTACGACCTTGTAATTTCGGGTGGGCGTTGAGGGATTCGAACCCCCGACCCTCTGCTTGTAAGGCAGATGCTCTGAACCAGCTGAGCTAAACGCCCGAAATTTGTATTGAATTTAGAATAGAAGGTGGGCGTTGAGGGATTCGAACCCCCGACCCTCTGCTTGTAAGGCAGATGCTCTGAACCAGCTGAGCTAAACGCCCGAAATTTGTATTCGGATTGGATTACCTTTCTCTAAAAGCAGTGCAAAGATACATCCTTTTTTGAAATCTCAAAACTATAATCTCAATATTTTAAGAATGATATTGAAAAATCAATGCAAGTGCTTAAAAAACAGAATCAATAATTCGAATATATTAATTTGTAATTAAAAATAATACGAATGAAAAGCCTATTAAAGCTACTTTTCCTGTAGATAGTGATCCATTTTTAATGAATACTTAGAAAAAATATGGGTAATAGCCTCGCTCGTTTATCATAAATCAATGACTGATGAACGGATTTTTCTATATACCGTGAATATCTGATTGATCTAAAATGACAATTTCGTTACATTACCAATTCCCCAAACAACTTCTCTACCGATTGATCCATGTTGTCCGAAAAGCCCGGATGGGGACGTGATGTCTGTATGCATGAACTGCGTACTGCAGTAAGCCAGCGGAAACGTTCGGGAATATCCATATGGGCTATTATACCACCATCCGGATGTCCAAGGCAGATTTTCTCAAAGGATTTCAGCGTTTCTTCCAGTAAATCCATGTCAAGCTCTGTTGAGAAACAATGGAGCCGATCTGTATCCAGTTTATACATCATGCGGATGTACTTTGCTTTTTTAGAAAACAAAATAATCCCTACATTGATGAATTCTTCACGTTCCACCTTTGGCAAAACACGAATTACGGCGTATTCATATACCTGTTTCCCTTGCATGCAGCGCTTCGTTTAGAAAGTTTTCGGAATGTTTCAGTCTCTCACTCAGGAATTGATAGTAAATCTCTTTGATTATTTGTGGTGTTTCGCCATTATACGACCAATTGGCCCAATCCTTCGGAATAAGGTCGGTGATCTCACGGAGTATGCTGTCGGTGATCAATAGCCTGCATTCGGCATCTACTTCTTTCAGTTGATCGGCAAAAGGAAGCAGAACATGATCCTTGATCAATGGGAACGAATTTAAGGCTTGTGTTTGCCAGTTTGTCCACGAATGATGAAAGTACAGGATAGCCCCGTGATCGATCAACCACAGATCTCTGTGCCACATTAGCATGTTTGTATTACGCACGGTACGATCTACATTGGTGAGAAAGGCATCCATCCATACGATGTACGAAGCCAGTCTGCCATCTACTTTCGTAGTTACAGGGTCATAAGTCAGTGCACCGGACAGAAAGTGCAGCCCAAGATTCAATCCCCGGCTACCCTGAAGTAAGTCCTGTATTTCCTCATCCCCTTCTGTTTGTCCGAATGCTTCATCGAGTTGTACAAATACCAGTTCAGGCACACGCAACTTTAAGAGTTTAGCCACCACACCACCTATTAATTCAGCAATAAGTGATTTGGTGCCATGACCGGAACCACGGAATTTAACTACATAGTTGAAGCCATCATCAGCTTCCGCCAGTGCAGGCAGGGAACCTCCTTCACGGAGAGGGGTAATATAGCGGGTAACATTTACAGTGCGTAAATCCATTTGTATTGTTTTTGTTTTATAAATATGAAGAAGAGGTGATAAAATCATCTTTTAAACAGCACCCTAAAAGCTTCTTCCACTTTCTTTACCTGTATTAACTGGATATTCAGCTTGCTGATATTTAAACTTTTCAGATTAAAGTCAGGAATAATCATCTTCTCAAAGCCAAGCTTTTCAGCTTCAAGGATACGTTGTTCAATACGGTTGATCGGACGGATCTCACCGGACAGGCCTACTTCACCAGCTACACATACATGTTTTTCAATGGCTATATCCACATTGGAAGAGAGGATAGAGGATATAACTGCCAGGTCGATGGCAGGATCATTAACCTTGATACCACCTGCTATATTCAGGAACACATCCTTTTGGGCTATTTTGAATCCGGCACGTTTCTCGAGAACAGCTAAAAGCATGTTCAGCCTGCGCAGATCAAAACCTGTACTGGAGCGTTGCGGAGTACCATAGGCAGCCGAACTGACCAGTCCCTGTACTTCGATAAGGAATGGACGAACGCCTTCAATGGCCGAAGCAATAGCCACTCCGCTTAATCCTTCATGGTTCTGGGATAATAATAGCTCCGAAGGATTGCTCACTTCGCGCAACCCGTTCTGCTGCATCTCAAAGATACCCAGTTCGGAAGTACTGCCAAAGCGGTTCTTTATGGAACGGAGGATGCGGTACATATAGTTCTGGTCGCCTTCAAACTGCAAAACAGTATCAACGATATGTTCGAGCACCTTAGGACCGGCAATGGTGCCTTCCTTATTGATATGGCCTATAAGCAGTACCGGAATGGATGTAGTCTTGCAGAATTTAAGCAGGCTGGCGGCACATTCACGCACCTGGGATACACTTCCCGGCGAGGATTCGATCAACTCAGTGGAAACTGTCTGTATGGAATCTACAATAACCACATCGGGTTGTATATTCTGGATATGAACGTATATCTGTTCCAGCGAAGTTTCACTTACAATGTAACAATCGGGGTTCTCGAATTTCAGCCGTTCAGCACGCAGCTTCAGTTGCTTGACGCTTTCTTCTCCTGAAATGTACAGTGTACGTTTTCCTTTAAGATTCAAAACAACCTGAAGTACCAAGGTGGACTTGCCTATACCCGGCTCACCACCAATCAACACCAACGATCCCGGTACCAATCCACCACCAAGCACACGGTTCAATTCGTTGCAACTGGTATCAAAACGACTTTCTTCACTGGTTTCAACTTCAGTAATTAGTATCGGCTTCTGTTTGATGATTTCCACACCTGCCATCTGGAACCTGGGAGCAGGATCCTTACCGATTATCTCTTCCACATAACTGTTCCACTCCCCACACGAAGGACATTTCCCGATCCATTTAGGGGAATCGACTCCACAGTTCTGACAGACATATACGGATTTGGTTTTGGCCATGGTTGTTGGTTAATTGGTTGATTAAGTTGATTGGTTAATTAAGTTGATTAAGTTGATTAAGTTGATTGGCTAATCAGGTTAATTGACAAATAAGGAATTACAAAAATAAGTAATTTTATTGATTAAAATTTAGAATTGTTGTTTTCATCCGAATACATATTTCTTAGAATGGTGACCTGAATTAACTTAATCAACCAATTAACCAATTAACCAATCACCCAATTAACTTAATCAACTTAATTAACCAATCAACCAATCAGATTTCCCTCTTCCTCCAGTTTCCCTTCAACAGATACAGATATCCCAGGCCGCCAATAATGATCCAGTAAACAAATTCTGACATCCATACTATATAGGTCTGACTGGGATGGATCACGGATGTGTAATAAACGTAGCTCAGGTAAAAGAACAACGTCAGAAATTCAATAAAGAAAGCAGTTCGTGTATTGCCGGTACCCGAAACACCACTGAAAACGATATTCCCTACTGCACAAAAAATAATGGCAACTGATATAACCCTCAATACAGGGATACAGGCAGCAATTAATACGGCATCATCGGTATAAATTCGTGTAATTAGCTCAGGCAAAGCAAGCGTAAATAAAATCATTGGTACAACAATGACTAATGCTATACCGATAATACGCTTGATAAAGGGCATCACTTCTTCTTTCCTTCCTGCACCAATCAGGTTGCTTACCAGTGTATTCACCGTGGTGGAAAGGGCTGATCCGGGTATCATAAGTAAAATATAGGTACTTCGCCCGATATTACTGACTGCCAGAGGTAATTCACCCATGCGTTCTATGAAAATAAAAAACATGAACCAGGTAGAAATGGATATAAAATACTGGAACATGATGAAAATAGAAAGATTCAGGATGTTCAAAAGGATTTTTAATTCAACTCTGTTGAATTCGAAGAGTCCATACTTCTTCATATCCGTTTTGTAAATAGTATGCCACACAAGGTAAACCAAGGTGACTGCTTCCGCAATAACCGATGAAATCCCTGCGCCGGTAATACCCATTGCCGGAAATCCAAAATGACCGAATATCAGGGCGTAATCGAAAATAACATTGGTAATGGCCATTAAAATGGCTGATGTGGTAAGAATACGTGTTTGGGTGATACCAACATAAAGCCCCCTGAAAATCACATTCAGGAACGAGAAGAAGAACCCGTATATGCGCCAGTCCATGTATTCGATCGATGCTTTATACACATGCTCCGAACTGACAAGAAGCTTCATGATGTGAGGAACTCCTTTGACTGATAGCCCAAAGATAACTGCGCTTATCAGAAAATTGAAGATAAGGCTGTTGTTGAATATCGGACCGATTTGCTTATAGTTTTTCTCTCCATTACGCCTGCCGATCAGAATCTGGGCTCCCTGGCTAAAACCAAACCCGATCATGTAAATGGCAAAGTAAAACACTCCACCAATGGCAGAGGCTCCTAATTCCACTTCTCCCACACGACCCAGGAAGGCCGTATTGGTGACATTGATGATGTTCTGCGCCAGCAGGGTCAGAAAGATTGGATAGGTAACTTTGAATATGTTTTTATTGGAAGTCAAAAGATGTACTATTTACTGTTTTTTGCAAAAGTACAAAAAAGGGAGTGATAAACCGACAGTAAAGAAATGAAAGAGTTTTCAATTTTCTGTTTTTTTTTACCGCATTCGTTTCTCTTTGAAAATAGATGTCACATTCTAAAAGCAAATCTGTTTAGAATTGCATATTGTACGTTTCAGAGTTTGAAGTAAAAATTAAGATAGTAATTTCCGGTAAAGTTACAAAGGAAAATTACAAAATCGACCGGTAAGAAACAGGAGGTACTTTAAACGGGTAGAAACAAAAGATGGAAGTGAATTATTTATAGGTTAAAAGGTCAATAAAAGTTTATTGATATAAAAACCAGAATTATACAGGAACCCGAATTGTTGGTTGTGGAGTAATCTAAAAAACCAGCTTAGCAGGATGCTAATCCGCATTTCTCGAAAATATCATGTTGCATATTGGAAACATCTTCATTTGAAAGTCTATTGAGTTCATTTCCGCCCAGCAATATATATTTAGCTTCGTTCAGTACAGGTATGTCTTCGGGGTGTGTACTCATATAATCTTCCCACATCTCCTTGAGTATGAGATTGGGATTAAGTACGTAATTAATGAAATCATCATTAACCAGAAGGCTTAGCAAACGTTTATTAGTAGTTGAATTCACGAAGGTGCGTTTTATTTATAATAAAGACGCAAATTCATATTGAGTTGTACTCAATGAATCAATTATTTAATTAATTAAACTGCGCAAGAACGCATTTTGGAAATTCCACGGTGAATAAGATTACGGACAGACTGGTAATTCATATCCATTAACATGCATATCTCTTCGTATTTTTTTTCTTCGATATAGTATAAAACGATTGCTTTACGTTGACGTGGAGATAATTGGTCCAGTATTTTAGTGACGAAGACATTGTTCAACATTTCTTTTTCATTGTCGATATAATCTTTTTCTATGTTGTCGCTTGAAACAACATCCAGTTCTTCAACTGCCACATCCGAAAGGTTTACCCGTTTCCGGCTTTCGTCACACAATTTGTTTTTAAGTGATATAATGATATATGATTTGAAATTGGCAACCGAATCCAATTCTGTTCTTTTGTTGTAGATTTTAATAAAAACATCCTGAATACAATCTTTTAGTAACTCCACATCCGTGGTCAGTTTACATCCGTAATTATAGAGTAGATTGACATGCATGTTATACAGCTTTGAAAATGCAGCTGTATCGCCGTTAATAAAATTGCCGAGTAATTCGGATGTTTGAACATCAGTATTTAAATAAGGTGATTTAAGCGAGTATGAATTTTCCATCACGGTATTGAATAAATTGGTTACTAATTTCTATGCAACAAAAATACAGGGTTGAAGTCTGAAGTTGTTGGAAATTCTGATTTGTATATGGTAATTTTTGGTAACATGCTTTAGAACATATTTTTGTGTTAATACCACAAAACACCATTATTAGAATGCCGGAACAACCTTTCAGCTGTTCCGGCATTCTAATAATGGTGCATGTTAATAAACGGATTCTTTTATAGTTTTTGAATCCAGTATGCTCCGTTTCCTGCTCTATCTGCACTTAGGATGAATACCTGATTGCCCGGAATCGACTTATTCAAAAGTGTTGTCAATCCAGTCTTGCCATCAATATACTTAAGTTGATATTTCCCTGCTTCAAGTTGAATGGGAATCTCTGATTTTGATTGGGCGAAAATGATATTTCCGATACCAGATTTTACCAACAACTTATAATTACCGGTTTTTACCTCTTTTACTTCCATTTGTGCAGCTGCTTTTAAGAACTCAATCTCTTTAACCTGCATGGAAGGACACGATCCACCTGCCATTAATACTGCCCATGCCATTTCGGGATAATTTTCGGTATTATACGTTACAGCTTTACCCGGAAATTTAGTACGATACTCAAGAACGGCTTTATAGGCTTCATTGAAAGTGACCTTGCCAACTTTCATTAAACGGGCATGCTGACGTGGTGCTAAATTAAGACCACCGAGGGGCGCATAGACAGTTCCATCGTTTTTATAATGCCAGTACCGGATGTCAATGATATCGACAATAGCTGCCCTCTTAGGATCATTCAGGATAGAATCCTGCACATCTTTGGTGGTACTTAATGCTATGGTTGCTTTTTTCCCTGTTTCAGTTTCCCATTCACCAATTACATCCAGCCAATACTTAACGAACTTTAGAGGCCCGGTAAATTCAGAACTGATAAGTTGCACTATATTTTTATTATCTGCAAAATTATTCAGGCATTGGCGGATATAAGTACGGTAATATTGTTTGCGTACAGGATTTGAAATATCGTAAAACATGTCTGCCCTGAAAATACGTTTATCCCCTGCGAAGTTTACAGGTTCAGGAAATCCGAGGTCATTGATGTTATTGGCCGAACGCCATGGACAATCCACCCAGTGTGCACCTGCTTCTATGATATTATGCTGGAAAAAGTTTTCATGGAACAGGAGTAATCCTTTCTTTTGACCTTTGTCTGCAAATTCCTTCAGTCGGTACCAATACCAGGCATTCGGACGATTTAAGTCGTATTTTGATAAACCATCCCAGGCTGTCCCTTCACCGCTACGGCCGAAGGGTTGTTCGTAAAACGGTGCCCATACATCCCCGTCACGGCGACGTATTCTCTCATGATCATCACGGCGGCGATCGGTCCATAACCCGTAATTATGATCCAGAATTGCAATTCCATTTGCATCCATAGTGGATACCACCGAATCAATCCGATCGGTAAGTCCGAAGCCTTCACGTCCCGGTACGAATCTTGTCACATGAGGCTTTGTTAAGTATGAATCAATATATTTTGGCTTCAGTTTGCCGTTCCACCACTGTACATCAAGCTTGCCACCCGTGATTAATGCACCATCACACACCAATCGTCCATTTTCGATGGAAATAGTTGGTATATATGCATTCACTTTCATGGGTTTGCTTTTCAATTCATTGGCCGTCATTAGGGCTGAATGATCAATGGTAGGTGTAAAGGTGGCTTGTTCAATCCAATTTTCGAGAGTCAATAGTGGATTGTAAGACTCTTTTACCATTTCAGCTGCTACTTCAACGGAAGGGCTACTGGAAGCATCTGTATTTTTTGGTAAGACACGTCCGCGTGCCGACATATCTTGATTTAATCGTTTGGCCAGTTGATAATAATACAAGCTTCTGGGTTGAACGTGATTATTCGATTCTGCCCATTCCCCATCACCTGAGAATTGAGCCCAACATCCATAAGCTCTGTTAGGTGCATCCTTTGACGGAGAATAACATTCAATTTCTGAAGCCGTACATTGCCAGAATAAACTGTTGGCAGTATTCCAACCTGCACCGTTTTTACTTTGTCCTAAGTTTTTAAACGAAAGATTGTGTCCATCAATATTCACTACGTCAAAAAGCAAACCGCAAGCCCAGGCATCAATGGCACCGCTGAATCCAAGTGCCCTTTTAGCTTCACACTGTACAAAAGCATTTGGTCCGGCAGCACAATATCCGGCAGCAAAATCATTTATCCCATCTTCCGAATAGCACCGCTGAAATAAATTCTGCTGTCCCATGGTGTAAAATGTAATCCGGCGTAGACCTCCTGTTTCAGAAACAGGTTCTTTCGAAATACAATCTTCCACGGTTATTTGCGAAGATGTTGGTTGAAGGAAAACGGCATTCCCTGCAAAGTGCGTAAAGTTAATTTGACGAACCCAGCAATTTTCAGCATTTTCTATAGAAACTCCAGTCCAGCAATGATCTTCATCTTTTGGATATTGTTTGTTGTAATCGGATGTCATGGTCAGATTTTCAACCCCTGAATCCGAAATGCGTCCGTCCCATTTGTAACTAACTACCGTAGCACCACCAAATTGAGGATCGATAGCTGCTGTCAGTGGAGCATTTATGGTTATCGTATTTCCTTCAACAGCAGCAATTGTCCTGTCCCATGCAACATCCATATCACCCGGTTTCCAGCCTAAAGCACTGATACCACCGCCAAAAATGTCACACCCGATTGAAGCAATCCATTCTTTTGATGACAAACGAACAATTTTTAATCTGTCTCCAACTTTTATTTTACCGGCAGAAATCAGTTCAAGTTTTAGTTGGTTAACCGGAACATAGGTAGAAACCAGTTTCAGTGAATCTTTAACCAAGTGATTGTTTATGCCTTCTATGTGTAATAATGCGCTTCGATCAACCCCATGTTTTAACAAAATAGTCTCATGTTTATTACTGCCACGTAATACTACGCCGGAGGCTTGTATCCAAAGGCTTTTGTCCAGGTTGAACACACCTTTGTCCAGTAATACGGCTCCACGGAATCCTCTCTTGTCAGCTTTTAAGGTTGAAACATAGTTGATAGCACGCTGGATAACTTCCGACGCATCGCCTTCAATATGAGGTACAAAAATTATATTTTTAAAATCAGGGATATCCTGTTCCGAACTTTTGTATCCACAGTATGAAAAGTCGAGAATCCTGTTTCCTTTGGAGTCCTGCGAATAAGTTATGACATTTTTTTTTACCTGTAATGCAAAAGACTGGGCAGTAACTGACGCCACACATCCAAGGCATACCATGCAAAGAAAAATCCCTGTATTTTTAATAATACTCATTTGATAAATGTTTTATTGAATGGATTTAACTATAAGGTGAAAATAATGGATAATCAGCAATTAGAGCAAGCTCTTCCTTTTTGCCAGTGTGTCATGATTGTTCTTTTCATCTTTCCAGTTTACTTTTGTTTTTGTATTAATTCCATTGATGTACTTTTCGATATTGGTATATCCATCGCCGTTACAATCTTTTACTGCATCAGTAGGATCATTCGGGTTAAGGCCATTGGCTTTTTCCCATGCATCAGGCATACCGTCATGATCAGAATCCAGATAAGGCTTTCCATTGTATTCAGGAAGTCCTCCCACCTGACGGATATCAGTG
>Ga0302296_1001964_pt1 | contig 14180 bp, 9 predicted proteins | sample III_Fen_N3_1_FD_194546 | JGI IMG/M metagenome (GOLD analysis project Ga0302296, IMG submission 194546) | Peat permafrost microbial communities from Stordalen Mire near Abisko, Sweden - III_Fen_N3_1 | ecosystem: Environmental > Terrestrial > Soil > Wetlands > Permafrost | place: Sweden: Abisko... | reverse complement strand
GGAAGCGAGAAGATAAAAGCTCAGGCTGCTAACAATATTTCCATTACTTACGAAATCATTGGCGATTTGAACAATGCCATTGAATATGCAACTTTAGCCTATAAATCGGCTCTGCAGCAAATTATTCTAGATTACAATTTCACAAACAGAATTTTCAATTACGTATCCGAATTGCTTCGACGAAAGAGTGAAATTGAAACCCTGAATACACAGGTGGGAGAATAAAAATTAAAAATCAAAATATACAATTAGTACTTTATGCTATCACCATCAGATGAATTAACGCTCGAAAATAAGGGAATTGATAAAACCACAGTTCAGGAACAACTCAACGCATTTGCCACAGGCTTTCCATACCTGGAAATCAAAAATGCAGCAGAACCCGGCAAAGGGGTAATAAGAATGAACGAAAATGAAATATCGGAAACGCTTGATTGTTGGGAAAAATACCTTCAAACAAACGTTTCAGTCATTAAATTTGTACCGGCGTCGGGTGCCGCAAGCCGTATGTTCAAAGACCTTTTTGAATTTCTGGAAGGCGCTGACAACGAACCGATGAAAGCATTTGAAAAGAAATTCTTTGCTGATATTGAGAAATTTGCTTTTTACGAAGAACTGAATCAGGTTTGCATTAAAAATAACGGACAATCCATCCTACAACTAATTGAAAATAGCCAGTACAAACCGATTGTAGAAAATCTGCTTTCGGACAAAGGACTGAACTATGGAGCTTTGCCCAAAGGATTATTGAGGTTTCACTCCTACCCTACCGAAAAACGTACGCCATTGCAAGAACATTTGGTGGAAGGCGCGCTTTATGCCAATGTTTCGGGAAAAGTGAATATCCACTTCACCGTATCGACCGAGCATCGCGCCTTGTTTGAAAACCATTTGAATGAATCTGTTGCTGCTTATGCTTCGAAGTTCGGAGTGACCTACAACGTGAGCTTCTCCGAGCAAAAACCATCCACTGACACCATTGCGGCTGACGAAAACAACCAACCATTCCGCGATAAAGGTGAATTGGTGTTCCGTCCAGGCGGACACGGTGCTTTAATTGAAAACCTGAACGATTTGACGGGTGACATTGTATTTATTAAGAATATTGACAATGTGGTTCCTGATTCACTGAAAGACACTACCGTGACTTATAAAAAGGTAATTGCCGGACTGCTGGTCAAGCTTCAACAACAAAGTTTCGACTACTTACAAGAGCTGGAAAACGAATGTGTTTCCGAAAGCCGTCTTAAGGAAATAGCCCAATTCTGCGAAACAAAATTGAATAATTTCCGGGAAGACATTCAGTCACTTACGGACAATGAACTGAGAAAATACCTTATCGCCAAACTAAATCGTCCGATACGGATTTGCGGTATGGTGAAAAATGTAGGTGAACCAGGCGGTGGTCCTTTCCTCACGGTCAATACAGATGGAACTGTTTCACCTCAGATTCTTGAAAGCTCTCAAATCAACCTGAGCAACCCTGCCGACAAGGAAAAAATGCTAAACTCAACACATTTCAACCCGGTGGATTTGGTATGTAGCATCCGTAATTATAAAGGCGAAAAGTTTGATTTATTGAAACATGTGGATAAAAACACCGGATTTATCTCGCTGAAATCAAAAGGCGGAAAAGAGCTAAAAGCCCTCGAACTACCCGGACTTTGGAACGGGGCGATGAGCGATTGGAATACCGTTTTTGTAGAAGTGCCCATCGAAACGTTTAATCCCGTGAAAACTGTAAACGATCTACTCAGACCAGAACATCAGTAGAAGCGAGTCATCAAACACGTTAACGTTTTGATATGTTTGACTTCCAATTCACAGAAAACCGTTAACGTTCTAGGACAAACAGAACTCAGTTCAGGCAAATACGTTAACGTATTCAGATAAATAGATTCCAGCTTGTCACAAAACGTTAACGTATTGAGGCAAACTGAAATTAGTTCATGCCAGTACGTTAATATCAAAAGGGAAAAATTCATTATTCAAATTTTTCTGATAAATTTCTGAGCAAAGTAACGAAAAATCCCTTTCAGAACTGTTCCGAAAGGGATTTTTTATATTGAGATTAGAGATATTAAAGCTCCCAGGCCAGCGAGCTGGCACCTAAAATGGCAGCATCAGCTTCTTTCAGTTCGGAGAATAACACCTTTACCTTGCCACGCCAAATGGGCAGCAGATTCTTTTCCATATTTTCAACAATCGGATTCAATATCAAATCGCCGGCTTTGGTCAATCCTCCAAAAAGCACAATGGCTTCGGGGGCACTGAACGCTACAAAATCTGCTAGGCATTCGCCCAAAATCTTTCCGGTGTAGTTGAATATTTCCTTGGCCACCTCATCGCCCTGCATGGCTGCATCAAACACATCTTTCGATGTTATACTTTCGACAGCTATATTGCGAAGCAAACTTACTTTGGAACTGGTTTCCAGTATTTCGCGAGCCGAGCGGGCAACACCCGTGGCCGATGCATAGGTTTCCAAACAACCTGATTTGCCACAACCACAAAGTCGTCCGTTGTTGCGAATCGCGGTCACGTGTCCCAACTCACCTGCAAAACCATCATGTCCGTACACCAATTTGCCGTCGATAATAATTCCACTTCCTACACCCGTACCCAACGTAATCATGATAAAATCTTTCATGCCTCGGGCAACTCCGTAAGTCATTTCGCCCAATGCAGCTGCATTGGCATCGTTGGTAAGAGCGGTTGGAATCCCAAACTTATCCGACATTAATTGAGCAAACGGCACAACTCCTTTCCAAGGTAGGTTGGGCGCAAATTCAATATTTCCGGTGTAATAATTACCGTTTGGAGCACCTACACCAATGCCTTTAAACTTATCGACACCACCGGCTGCGTCAATCAATTTAATCAGCTCGGTGTACAAATCCTGAATATACAGATTAACGTCGGTGTGATTGCCGGTTTTAATAGCACTTTTTGAAACCACATTTCCGCGAGCGTCCACCACACCGAAAACGGTATTGGTACCACCCATATCCATGCCAATTACATACGGTTTTTCCATGACTTTAAGATTTTAATTCTTATTCAGCCGATTGTTTTACTTTGGAACCTGAAACTGCATAATACAGAATAAAGAGTTCGCCGAATACAACGATTAACCAAGTCCAACGCCATGCACCCAATGCATCGGCCATTGCGCCTTGAGCCAACGGCATGATCGCACCACCAACTACTCCAATCATAAATACTCCTGAAGCAACCGACGTATATTTACCAAGTTTGTTGACACAAAGAGTAAATATAGCACCCCACATTACGGAGTGGAAAAGTCCAACCGCTACTAACAACCAAGGATTGTTCAATAAAATGGCAGCAGTAGTAAATATAGCAGCAAGAATACTGGTAACAGCCAACTGTATTTGCGGAGTTATTTTGCTCAATGAGCTGGAAATCAAACGCCCAACAAGCATTCCGGTCCAGTACAAAGTTGCCATGATAGCAGCCTGTGTAATAAAGTCGCCACCGAGGCTGATCGCATATAAATTGATATTAGCTCCAATAGCAACTTCAACACCTACATAAAAAAAGATAGCAATAACTCCCAAGGTTAAGTGACTGAATGACCAAATACTTTTTTCCAACTTTTCTCCTTTTTCAAGTTTTGTTCCTTTAATATCAGGCAAAGATAATTTTGAAAAAATAAAAGCAATAACAGCAATAATCACCATCAAAGCTAAAAATGGAATCATCAACTGACTCACCTTTACTTCCGACATTGACAAACCACCGAAAACAATACCTGTTACAAAGAAAGGTGCAACGGTAGTACCAATAGAATTTGAAGAACCACCGATATTCAAACGCTGAACCGGTTGAGTTCCTTTTACATTACATGCTGTTAAGTAGGGATTTAAAACCACCTGCATGATCGTAGCTGCCGAACCAACAACAAAAGATCCTAACAAAAAGATAAAGTATCCCGTTGGGATGGTAGCTGAAGCAATTTGAACTGATGAACTTGGAAATTGTACCGTAAACCACGACGAAAGAAAGAACACACCCAATCCAACTACCATCACTAATAATGCACGGATTAATGTGCCTTTGTATCCAAACTTAGATACCCATGCCGAACCAATTCCACCGGTTAGCGGATAAGCTAAAAACCAAGAAAACGAAATAAGTGTGGCAAATGTATTTTTCAAATCGCCAGCACCGCTTAAGAATGCTGCTTTCAAAGGTCCCTGAAACTGACCGTTGGCAGTAGTTAGAAAACCAACAATAAAAAATAGAAAAACCAGTGTTAGAAACGGACCTAAATAATTTTCCTGTTCCTGAGATTTTGTGTTGCTCATGTTGTAAAATTTAAATTTTTATGTTTGATAATTTCGTTTTAAAGTTTATTCAATAAATCATTGCTAAAAACCGCGATAAAGATAGTAAATTTCTGTTTATAACAAAGCCAAATATTACAGGTTCTTCAACAGGAATTCGCTCATTCGGGTATATAAATGATGGCGGGTCTGTTTACCTAGAATGGAATGATTTTTATCTGTATAAAGCTGCATTTCAAATTGTTTGTCGGCTGCCACCAGTTTATCAATAAAAAGCATCGTGTTTTGGGTATGCACGTTATCGTCAGCCGAACCGTGAATTATCAGCAAACTTCCGGTCAATTTATCGGCACGCGGCAACACCGACGAAGCATCATACCCTTTGAAATTTTCCTGCGGACGGCGCATATATCGTTCGGTATAAGCCGAATCGTAGAATCGCCAATCCGTAACCGGAGCCACGGCAACACCTGCCTTAAACACTTTCTCGCCGGTGGTCATTGCCATAAGCGTCATATAACCGCCATAACTCCAACCCCAGATTCCCATCCGATCCTTATCAACAAACGCTTGCTGACCGAGGTATTTGGCCGCTTCCACCTGATCTTTGGTTTCGTACAAACCGAGTTGCTGGTAAGTGCATTTGCGAAACTCCGAACCCCGGGCTCCCGTTCCGCGGCCATCCACGCAAGCCACGATTATGCCGGCAGAAGCTAAGTAAAGCTCCCAATCCACCTTCCATTTGTCAAGCACTTCCTGCGAATTTGGTCCGCTGTACTGTACCAACAATACGGGGTATTTTTTGGAAGCATCGAGGTTGGCGGGTTTAATCATCCAACCGTTTAGTTTCACATTTTCAGAAGTGGTAAAGGTAAAGAATTCCTTCTGCGGGAAATTGGAAGCTTTAAAGCTGGCCGCCAGTGCCGCATTGCTTTCCATTACCCGAACCGTTGTTCCTACAACATTTCTGAGGGTATAAACATTCGGAGAACTCAGGCTCGAAGCATTATCCACAAACAAGCTGAGCGTAGTATTGAAGTTGGCAATGTGTGTTCCCTTGCCATCGGTAAGTCGGGTTTTCTTGCCGTTTAAATCCACCGAATACACATCCCGCTGAAGCGGCGATGCTTCGGCCGATTGATAATAGGCAACCTGCTTTTTCTCATCAAATCCATAGAAATTAGTCACATCCCATTTCCCTTTGGTCAGCTGTTTTACCACAATTCCATTGATTCCGTATTGGTAAATGTGGCGATAACCATCGTTCTCCGTCACAGCAAAGAAGTATTTGTTATCCGCCGTGAACTGGATAAAGTCGATATTCTCATATTCCACATACGCTTTATCATCCTGACGGAGAATCAGTTTCGACAAGGTTGATCTCGGGTTTGCAAAAAGCATATCCAGGCGGTTCTGGTTTCGGTTCAATTTAAAAATAGCCAATTGCGGCTCAGGAGAATTGGTCCATTTAATACGCGGAATGTAAAACTCACCATCATCCGTTCCCAGCTTCATGGTTCGCGTCAACTTCACCAAATCCTCATACACACAAACACTTGCCGTTGAGTTGTTTTCGCCGGCTTTAGGATATTTAAAACTAAAAGTGGTCGGGTACAACGAAAATTCGTCCTTGTTATCCGTATTTCCAAGGTATTTCATAAACGAATACTGAGGCACTTTCGATTCGTCGAATTTGACGAATGCCAGCAACTTGCTGTCCGGACTCCAGTCGAAATACCGTTTACCGTCAAACTCTTCCTCGTAAACCCAATCGGGCGTACCGTTAATAATACTTCCGGGTTTTCCATCGGTGGTGATCGCTATTTCAGTATTGTAGTCCAGCTTTTTCATAAACAGGTTATTATCCCGCGCAAAGGCTATATACCGCCCGTCGGGCGAGAACAACGGCACTTCCTGCGAACCATTTTCGGACAGCGGGGTAATTTCATTTCGTTTAATGTCATAAACATAATAATCGGCCGTATATGTGCGTCTGAAATTCATCTTCACATTGGTATAAACCAACATTTTGGTTTCATTCGGACTAAACTCGTATCCCGAAATTTGTTTTAAGCTTGATTTTTTTAAGCGCGACACGCTGAAAAGCGTATCCACCACTCCACCTGTTTTGTAGTCGTATTTCACCACGGCTGTTCCGCCTTTCACCAAGGCGGAATAATGTTCCCCATCGAGCATTGAGCGTGGAGCATCGATGGCTTTAGCCTTGTATTTTCCGTCCAAAATATCGTATAATAAACCGGCATACGAAAAGTTTATGCACAATATTAAAATTAAAACAAGTTTAATGCGTTTCATTCTATATAAGTTTTATAATTTTGCAGTTTTACGACACAAAAATAAGGCATTTAATCCTTTTATCAGATTTATTGCCTGAAAGTTTCAAACCATTAACAAACACCCATAAAAATTCAAACTTATTCATTTATAAAACAATCAGAAATATGCAAGCCATAAAAGATTTATTCAATCACACACCTAAAAGTAACACCATTGGGCTTTGTTTGAGCGGTGGCGGTGCGCTTGGATTTGCACATATCGGGGTTATTCAAGCACTGGAAGAAAACAAAATCTATCCAACCTTCATTACCGGCTCAAGCATGGGGGCGATAATCGGCACTTTCTATGCGGCAGGTTATTCGTCTCAAAGTCTGCTTCAGCTTATTAAAGAAGATAAGTTATATAAAATCACTAAGCTGATGAGTTTTCCGCGAACTTTTTTAAATTCTGGATTATCCAAACACGAAATGCTTGGTTCGCTCATTCGGGAACTGATTCCCCACAATAGTTTTGAACAATTAAAACTAAAAATGAATGTTTGTGTCGTTAACCTCAATGCCGCTACCTGGGAAATAAAGAATTCCGGAAATGAACTTGACAAATGGGTTTGCGCTTCGGCCAGTATCCCCGGATTATTTGAAACAATTAAAGTGGACAGCATTAACTACACAGATGGCGGGCTGCTCAATAATATGCCGGCGCAGGCAATTTCCGAACAATGCGACGTGATTATCGGGGTGGATGTGATTCCCCATCTTGTGCCAACGAAATTGAAAAAACCAATTGACACACTCGCTTTTTCGGTCAGAGCCATGCAACACCAGAATTCCAAGGAAGGCCGTAACCTTTGCAAATTTCTGATTGAACCGCAATCCATTAAGAAATTTCACGAATTCAGCTTCGATTCGTTTCAGGCTATTTATCAACACGGATACGATGCAGCCAACCAATACATTGCTGCGAACAAAGACATACTTCAACTGGCAACTCCATAAAAAATGCCAATCAGCGATACATGGCTGATTGGCATTTTTGTTTACAGATAATTTATTCTTTTAAATCCAGCGCACGTAGCAGAAATCCTGACGGTGTGGAAGATCTTCATTTTTAGGGAACATACGGAAACCGTATTTAAACGAACCGGCTTTATTCAATTGATATTGAATATTAAAGAACATTTTGGAACCTTCGGTTTTCACCAATTTCAATTCGTCAACATCGTAAAGCGATTCTACATTGTTTTTATCCGATTTGGTAGCAACCAGTTCAATACCAATTCCTTTATCGTTAATGCCATCAATATCGATCACAATATTAATATCATACTCCTCACCTACCTGAGGATTGTGCAACAACTTATCCGGTATATCCAACGTCAACACCTGAATTCGATCCCAACCTTCTGCAATCTTTTGTTTCCAGGCGGCAATCTCTTTAGCCTTTGCAAAATTGTTATTCGACAAAAGTCCCGAACGAGTAGCCAATTTCAAATAGAAACGGGCGATATAATCGTCAATCATACGCTTTGTAGTGAATCGGGGCGTAATTTGAGCAATTGAGTTTTTAATAACTTGAATCCATTCCGGCGAATATCCTTTGGTATTTTTAGCATAATACAATGGAATAATTTCATTTTCGAGCATGCTGTAAATGGTAGCCGCGTCTAACTGATCTTGATGGAAATCATTTTCGTAAGTACGTTTTTCTGTCAACGCCCAACCTGCTCCCTTAACGTATCCTTCCAACCACCATCCGTCAAGAACAGAGAAATTCAGAACGCCATTCATTTGAGCTTTTTCGCCCGATGTTCCAGATGCTTCGAGTGGACGAGTCGGCGTATTCAACCAAATATCCACACCCGAGATCAATCGTTTGGCTAAGCGCATATCGTAGTTTTCGAGGAAAATAACTTTTCCGAGGAACTGAGGCATACGCGAAATTTCAATAATACGTTTAATCAATCCCTGACCACCGCCATCGGCCGGGTGAGCTTTACCTGTAAATAAAAACTGAACCGGATGAAGCGGATCATTCACAATTTTCTCCAAACGTTCCAAATCAGTGAAAAGCAAGTGGGCACGTTTGTATGTTGCAAAACGACGACCAAATCCGATAATCAATGCATTTGGATTGATAGCTTCCAACACTGAAACAATGCGCGAAGGATCACCCTGATTTTTCAACCAGTTTTCACGGAATTGATCTTTAATATAACCAATCAATTTGTTTTTCAAGTGCATACGGGTATGCCAAATTTCTTCATCAGGGATTTTGTAAACAGCTTCCCATATTTTCAGATTGGACTGATCGGCATAAAATGCTTTGGTAAAATATTTTTCATAAACGGATTTCCAATCGGACGAAGTCCAGGTTGGTAAATGCACACCGTTTGTCACGTAGCTTACGTGTAATTCTTCGGCAAAATAACCTTTCCAAATGGGTTGGAACATTTCCTGCGAAACCTTTCCGTGAAGCCAACTTACACCGTTTACTTCCTGACAGGTATTGCAAGCAAATGTACTCATGCTGAACTTTTCGTTGTGATCGCCCGGATGTTCGCGTCCCATATCGATAAATTCGTCCCAGGTAATTTTTAATTTAGCAGGAAATTCATCCATGTATTTTCTGAATAAACCTTCGTCGAAACTATCGTGTCCGGCAGGAACCGGCGTATGTACTGTGTATAATGAACTGGCACGAACTACTTCGAGTGCTTCGTTGAATGATAGATTCTTATCAGAAACATAATCAACCAAACGCTGCGCATTGATCAGTGCCGCATGACCTTCGTTACAATGATAAACCTGTTTCTCGATTCCCAATTTTTTCAACGTCAGAATACCACCAATTCCGAGTAAAACTTCCTGTTTCATTCGATTTTCCCAATCTCCTCCGTAAAGTTGGTGAGTGATGGAGCGGTCGTACTCGCTGTTCAAATCAATGTCGGTATCCAGCAGGTAAAGAGAAATACGCCCAACAGCCACTTTCCAGATATGAGCATAAACCAGGCGTCCCGGATAAGGCACTTCAACCGTAAGCGGTTCATCGTGTTCATCCTTCAACTGAGTAATCGGCAAATTATTGAAATTCTGAGCCTCATAAACAGCCACTTGCTGACCATCCACCGAGAGCGATTGAGTAAAATAACCGTAGCGATACAAGAACCCAACTGCAGCCATATCAATGTTGCAATCACTGGCTTCTTTTAAATAATCACCGGCCAAAACACCTAAACCACCCGAATATATTTTCAGAACTTCTGTCAATCCGTACTCCATACTGAAATAAGCCAGCGAAGGAGTTTTCGTATTTTTTGGAACGTTCAAATAGGCTTGAAAATCAGTATAAACCTCATTCAATTTTTCAAGGAACTCTTTGTTTTCACCCAGTGCCACTAATTTGTCATAATTCAGAATGTTCAGCAGCAAAACAGGATTTGAAGAAGCTTCAATCCAAGCTTCTTTGTCAATTTGTCGAAATAGATTTTTAGCATTGCTATTCCATGTCCACCAGATGTTCTGGGCTATTTCTTCCAACTTACTCAAACTTGCAGGCAAATGCGATCGCACATTAATTTCCTTCAAGTTTCTCTCATTTACGTTGTTAACTTTAATTTTCATACACCTAATTATTTCGTTAATAAAACCAATACCTAAATAATTTTATAGAAATACTGTCAATTATATATCATTTATACCACAAAAATACTAAAAAACAAGCAAACTGCGAAGCGAAAATCTTGATAAAAGAACTTTAACCCTTCAAACGTTTGCATAAGTTTGTTTTGTGAATATTATTTTCTTTTGTTTTTATTAGTTAGCGCAATGGAATACGCTTTGTCGTAAAATTGAATAAAATGTTTCCACAAGGCCTTTTCAGCAATATATGCAGCTTTTTTTCTTACACTTTTAATTTCCTCTGTATTATAATTACAAAATTTAAAAATCATTTCAGCAATGTGTTCAGCCACATTAAATCCATTGTAATCCGAACGATGAATAACACCCACGCCTTCTTCGATATCGTGAAGCTTATGCGAAACCCACTGTCCGAAACCCGACAAATCGGTAGTTATGGTTGGTACACTGAATGCAACACTTTCCAACGGAGTATAACCCCATGGCTCGTAATATGATGGAAAAACTGACAAATCCATACCAATCAACAAATCATAATACGATTTATTGAAAATCCCATCCGTGCCGTTTAGGTACGATGGAACAAATATTACTTTTATTTTATCAGACTCTTGATTTGTAAAGTGAAACCAACGCAAAGCTGACATTACATTATCATTATGATAGTCATGCAGTTCGTGAGTTGTAAACCGATTCCATGAATCAATCATGGCTCCTGATTTATTTAACGCCGAAGCCAAATCAATTCTAAATCCTTTTATATATGCCGGAACCATGATAAAAACCACCACTTCCCGCTGTAAATCCTGATAGTTGCTTAACAATTTCAGTGATTCAAGAAATGTATCAATTCCTTTGTTTTTATATTCATATCTTCCTGCCGTATTCACAAACAGAGCATCCTTGGATAATGTATAACCGAGCAACGTTTCGGCAACATTTCGGAGAGTCTTGCGAGCTTCCTTTCGTTTTGAATTAAAAGCTTTCCCTTTCGGAACAAAATCATCTTCAAAACCATTCGGAGTGATAATATCCGGCTTTTTATCAAGCAATTGCTCGCATTCTATGCCGGTAATTTCGCTCACTGTTGTAAAACAATCCACCTGATGAGCAGCTATCCTTTCAGTAGAATGCTTGGAAACCATATTAAGTTCATATGACATTTGATCGCCGTTGTATTCATTCAGATAATCATACAAGGGTTTGTGATTTCCGGCAATGGAACGCCCAATGGATGTGGCGTGTGTGGTAAATATAGTGGCAACTTCCGGCAAATGAGCTTTTACATAAAAAGCTCCAAAAGTAGTCATCCATTCGTTGAAATGTGTTACAACCTGATTTTCAGCGTTCAAACCAAAGAAACGATAGTAACTTTCGATAATCATTCCGGTGGAATATCCAAACATTGAAGACTCGTCATAATCGCCGTAAGCGGCTATAGAATTCACCCCAACTTGTTCCCAAACCTCCCCGTAAATTTCATTTTTAACAGCCATTAATGGCATAAAATCTACCAACACGGCAATGGGTTTTCCGGGAATATCCCATCTTCCAATTCGGATTTTAAGTTTATATTCTGCTTCGGTAAAAACCTTCCAATCAGCATATAAATCAGGGATTTCTTCAAAAAAGGGATTCTCCTTCCCTACCCAAACATCAGGTCCAATAAAAATCAGTTTATCATCGTAAGTAGCTTGCAAAGTAGCGGCTCGTGTCGATAAAACGGTGTATATACCACCCACCATATTGCACACTTCCCAACTCGTTTCAAAAATATATTCCGGCTTTATCTTATGTGGCATTACTTTAATTTTAAAATGAATACAAAGATAGCACTATTTATACAATTATTAGGGACTTAAAATACGGCTTAAGATGTTTAACTAGATATATTGACAAAAGATTGCCCGAAGAAACCTCATTTTAATAATATTATTTGTACATTTATGGAAGTTAATTCAAAACTCTTTACACGTTCATTTATAAACAGTTATAAAATATGGGAGCTAAGAAAAATTTCGTTTTGGATACCAATGTAATTCTTCACGACTATAAATGCGTTCATAATTTCGAAGAAAATGATATTTACATTCCAATAGTCGTGTTGGAAGAGTTGGATCATTTTAAAAAAGGGAACGAACAAATAAATTTTAACGCTCGAGAGTTTGCACGTGAGCTCGATTTAATTGCAGATGACACACTTTTCTCGAAAGGTGCCGATATGGGCGAAGGAAAGGGTAAACTTTTTATTGTCACAGGTGGAGATTATCCCGAAATTATTTCCAAATCATTCATGGAAAAAACACCCGATCACCGGATACTGGCTGCCACCTACTCGCTTCGCGAACAGAAAAAGAGAGGGCGCACTATTCTGGTTACCAAGGACATAAACCTTCGAATGAAGGCACTCTCGTTAGGTTTGGAAGCCGAAGATTATATCAACGATAAAGTTACTGATTTCAATATATTTGAAAAAAATCACGAAATATATGAAAACGTTCCGGCCGAACTGATTGACCAACTTTACACAAATGGCGGAACCATTCAGCTCGAAGACCTTGAGTTTGCTTCAGATATTGAACCGCAGGAATGCTTCATTCTTAAAAGTGTTCGATCGAGTGTACTGGCACGTTACAATCCCGAAACAGGACTGGTGAAACGCATCGAGAAAGAACGTTCATTTGGCATCGAACCACGAAATGCAGAACAAGCTTTTGCTATGAATGTGTTACTTGATGATGATGTGAAACTAGTCGCCCTGACAGGAAAATCAGGTACAGGGAAAACCTTATTAGCTCTGGCAGCAGCGCTCCAAAAGAACGAATCGTATAAACAAATCCTGCTTGCACGACCTATCGTAGCTCTGGGAAACAAGGATTTAGGCTTTCTTCCCGGCGATGAAAAACAGAAAATAGCACCTTACATGCAACCACTCTTTGACAACCTGAACGTTATCAAACATAATTTCTCGTATCAGGGCAAAGAAATTCGATTGATTGAAGAAATGCAGCGTAACGAACAATTGGTAATTGAGGCTTTGGCCTATATTCGGGGTCGAAGCTTGAGCGATACCTTCTTTATTGTGGACGAAGCTCAAAACCTGACTCCGCACGAGGTGAAAACAATTATTACCAGAGCCGGTCAAGGAACAAAAATTGTATTTACTGGTGATGTACAGCAAATTGACTCGCCCTATCTGGATATGTTCTCGAATGGATTGGTTTATATGATTGATCGCATGCGCGGTCAAAATATTTTCGCTCATATCAACCTCATAAAGGGAGAAAGAAGTTATTTATCGGAGCTAGCGAGCAATCTGCTTTAAATAGAAAACATCAAAAACAAACCACATTACCTTGTTTAGCTAGGTAATGTGGTTTGTTTTTGATGATAATTTTATTAGCCTGGTAAACCTGTTATTCTACTGAACTATCAGAAGTTTCAGTTGAATTTACCACTTTGCGCATCGTTTCCAGGTAGATAGATTTTACAACCACCGTACCGGCAATAAAATCGTGGGTAGTACGTTTTCGGGCATTGGTGAGTAAAACGATAAGTCCGGCGATAACCCAGCCATAGTTTATATAGGACTGAATCTTATTAGGCAATGGGTTTAGCAGAGCAATAGTTTGAGACCTTTTTATGAATCCAAGGCTTACATACGTGGCATCATCAATCTGATTAAGAGTAAGCATCAAAACGTATACCCCTAAAACTGCAATCAAAAATTCAACCGAATAACGATAAAATACACCTTTCCAGTCAATATCATCGCCATTTTTCTGAATAATTTTAAGTTTTAAAATCAATTTGCCCGGAGTTCCACCGTAGATTTTTACAAGCACTACATGATAGACCAGTGTGATGAGCAAACTTGCCACAGACACTGATAAATAGGCCGATTTACTAACGTTGCTTAGGTACATTACAAGCC
>Ga0302296_1001962_pt1 | contig 14192 bp, 15 predicted proteins | sample III_Fen_N3_1_FD_194546 | JGI IMG/M metagenome (GOLD analysis project Ga0302296, IMG submission 194546) | Peat permafrost microbial communities from Stordalen Mire near Abisko, Sweden - III_Fen_N3_1 | ecosystem: Environmental > Terrestrial > Soil > Wetlands > Permafrost | place: Sweden: Abisko... | reverse complement strand
CGCAATAAGCGAAAAAGCAAATTTTTGGCTCTATGACGGATCGTGTGGGTAGATTTTGCAACTGCTTTCAAATGGTTTATGCATATAGCAGCTGGCTTTTGGCAACTTGCAGCTGGCATGATCGCGCTAACTATTTGATAATAATTCTTTAAAAATTAATATAACGCCAGATTTTTTTTGTAAGCGGGTCTGCCAGTCGCCAGTCGCTAAAAGCAAGCTGCAATCATTACAAAATCCAATTACCCATACCAAACGTCATAGAGCCTTTTAATCGTTCGTTTCTGTTTAATTGAATATCTAATTCTAATCAAATTTTACCAATTCATGTGAATCCGTTTCAAATTTTTTATTTAAAACATGACATAATTGCATGTTAATGAGGCGTATGTGTCTGTTTGGCATGTTTCTCCGCCTGCATCTGTCAAATTGCCATTTTCATAAATCTCCCTTGCTAAATTTATACTTTTGAAAATTAAATAGTTGGGTTTAGTGACAGAAAACATGACTTTCTTTGGCATATGAGTTGCGAAATGGTCATCACAACCTTAATGTTAAGGTTGAAATTTAAAGGAAAGTTTAACAATTAATGTATGGAGGATTAAGTTATGACACTATTAAAAGCTTCAGAAAGAATGTTTCCAACACTTCCATCCTTTTTCGACAATTTTCTTTCAAGAGATTGGATGGATTGGAATGAGTCGAATTTTTCGACTACCAATAGCACGCTTCCGGCCGTGAACATCAGAGAGAATGAGGAATCATTCATGATTGAGATGGCAGCACCCGGACTTACAAAAGATAATTTTAAAGTGAATCTCGACAGGAATCGTTTGGTAATCTCGTCTGAACTCAAGGAAGAAAAAAACGAAAATGGAGAAAAATACTCCCGGCGCGAATTTAGTTACCAGTCATTCCAACGTAGTTTTACTTTGCCTGAGGGCATAATCGACGGAGATAAAATATCTGCGAAATACAACAATGGAATTTTAATGGTTTCTATTCCTAAAAGGGAAGCAGTAAAACCAAAACCTGCAAAAGAGATTGATATTCTGTGATTTTATTGTGAACCGCTCTCTCCGGAGGGCGGTTTTTTTCTGGTTACTCCTCCCGGTGCAGGATGTTAACTTCTTCTTTTAGCACTTCCTGAATTTCGAGAAAGTTATCTTGTAGTTGGAGCATATTTTCAGCAAAAAATGCGAAGATAACATCCCAGTCACTGATCTGATAAAGGTTAACTCTATTCTTTTCGACATAAATTCTGCAGACTTCCTGCTTATTGGCATTGAGATAACAATAATTCCAGGTTAGACCTTCAGGAAAGCCTTCTTCAAGCAGTATCCGATATCTTTCAACCAATTCGTAAACGCGTAATCGGCGGTCTTCTGATTTGTGATTAATCTCAATCGCAACCATTGCAAAATCCTGGTCAATATCGAATTTTAAATCAATATGACTGATTTTAGTATCGTGTAGAATCCATTTTTTCTTGCGCCAGGCAAGGTCCGGAATTGTATCGCAATATTCATCAAACTGCGACCAGAATCTTTGCATCAACTCTTTTCTCTCTTCTTTTGTGAACATGCAATAGTTATCCGTTTATTGAGTTTTCGATAGCTGTTTGATAATAAAACCAGCGATGATAAAACCGAAATGATGAGAATAAAAGAGGAATTCCCATTGTGATATACGCCAACGAAAGCGAAGCTAAAGGTACAATGGATGTTTTACGGAGAAATACTCCTAACGATATCATACCGAACATCATCAGGTAACTTCTGGAATTGAAGAACTCGTAAAACTGATGGCGATCTCCGTTGAGGGTTATGATCCGGTAAACATGTTTGCGCGAAATCTTTAAAAATACAAGCACGAAGAAAATTAATCCAACGCAAATGCAACCAATGATTTTCCCCCATGTAAAACCGGACGAAGATTCGAGCATCGAACTTCCTCTATATAAAAGCATTCCACCGGCAAATGTCCAGATGATAGCCGCCTCTAATAAAAGAGTGCGCTTCGAAACGCTAAAGGTTAAATATTTTGATAAATTCATTTTGTTTATATTAAAAAAAGAGCCTTACATTTATAGTAAGGCTCTTTTTTTCAATAGCTTGATTTAGGGCGTAAAAACTATGCTAGTTTTACATTTACCGCATTCAATCCTTTTCTTCCTTCGGTTACATCGAAGGTAACATCGTCATTCTCTCTGACTTTGTCAATAAGACCAGTTACGTGTACGAAATACTCTTTGTCGGAGTCATTGTCTTTGATGAATCCAAAACCTTTGGATTCGTTGAAAAATTTTACTTTACCTGATTGCATTTTATTATTTTTTTAATCGCAACAAATATAACTTAAAATGATGAAATCCAAAGAATTTTATAAAATATATTCGATTTTACGAAAATGTTTATAAAATTATTATAAGAACAGGAAAAACCCATCTAAGAAAAAGATAATCCCTGCAAATCCCACTATAAGGCCTAAGACCCAAACATATTTCTTCTTCGCGAGTGCAGAGATCGATGATAGCAGAATTGAAATTTGCAGGAAGATGACAGCTATACCAAAGGCTGAACCATGTAATTTACATTCATCCCGTTCAGCCTCAAATTTTTTCGCTGTAATGGATATTTGTTCTTTATCTAATTCATATTGATGAATTTTTTTGGCGCAGGAAGTTATTTTTTCCTCATATTTTGCCAGTACTTCCTTTGATGGATTTGAATTCTTAAGAAGTTCACTTTGTAGTTCGAGATTGTCTTTTTGCATCTCAAAAACATAACTTTTCAGACTTTTTGACTGATAAAAGGACCACTGATCAGAAGCACTCGTCTGATTCATAAGCGATTTGTTGCTGTATCCTCCTCCTTTGAATGTTGAAAGTGTGGCGCAAACCACAATAATCACTGTGGAAATTGCCATGTACGTTGTCCAATTTTCTTTTTTCTCTTCCGGCATTGTGTCTCTTCGTTATGTTTTTAAAAGCGATTGTTTATTCCAATAACAGTTTAATAAATTTCGATATTTGAAATGAGTGGAGAGGCTTTTGATGCAGTTATTTCAATTTTAACCTTTTCGGTTTCAACCGGCTCAATCTTCAAAATTCTTTTATAACCGATCGTCGAACCTTTTGTTACCTCCACCCAATTGTTATTTTTCCACGCGTAAACGGCAAATCCTTTAACTCGTTGACCCAGTTTAATGTATTCCTGTAAGGTAATGTATTTCACTGTTTTCTTCGATCCAAAATCAATGATTAGATTTCCTGTATCGATATCATCATTTGTTGCCCAATACGTTTCCTTATTTCCGTCATTAACGTTTGATGCTGCATAAAGTTTTGAATTTCCCCGCCAGGTGTCCGATTTTACAATGGAATTGAGCGCAAGGTTATTTTTAAAGGCATCGTCGATCAACTGTTTCCATCCTCGCAACGCTTTAACGTCGTTTTCGTGGAATAAACCTCTGCGATCGGGTGGGATGTTTAAAATCAGATTTGCGCCTCTACCGACTGATGAAAGGTATATTTCGAAAAGCTTTTCGGGCGATTTTACTTTTGAATCTTCTTCGGCATGGTAAAACCAACCCGGACGTATCGAAACATCCACCTCTGCAGGAATCCAGTTTTTCCCATTCTCCTCGCCTGCATTCAGAATTTTTTCGATGCCACTTTTCCCTGCAAAGAGCGTGTCTGAAGTAATCGGAGACCAATTTGTTTCGCCAATGTAACCACTTTCATTACCGCACCAGCGTATGTCGGGACCTGCATCACTGAAAAAAACAATACTGGGTTCGATTTTCCGCACCATATTTAAAGTGGTTGGCCAGTCATAATAAGATGCACCATTAATTTTTCGCTTCTCTTTTGCGCCGCCGTAAAAGCCGTCACCGCCATTGGCACCGTCGAACCACATTTCGAAGACCGGGCCGTACATTGTAAAAAGTTCTTTTAATTGATTCCTGTAATATTCAACATAGGAAGGTGATCCGTAATCGGCACGGTTCCGGTCCCAGGGAGAAAGGTATACTCCAAATTTTAATCCGCTTTTATGACATGCGTCCGCCACCTCTTTGACAACATTCCCCTGTCCGTTTTTCCATTTACTGTTCTTTACCGAGTGTTCGGTATATTTACTTGGCCATAAACAAAATCCGTCGTGGTGTTTGCAGGTCAGCACAATGCCTTTCAAACCTGCTTCCTTTACTGTTTTAATCCATTGATTGACATCCATTTCAGAAGGATTGAAAACTTCAGGGCTTTCATCTCCATAACCCCACTCTTTTCCGGTAAATGTGTTGGTTGTAAAATGAATAAAAGCATACTGCTCCATTTCCTGCCATGCCAGTTGCCGATCGGTAGGAACGGGGAAGACGGGTGAAGGTGGTGCAACCTGTTTTTCTTTATTGATAGCAAATATTTGAAATACAGCCAGCAATAGAAAAATAAGTAAATTTAATTTCTTCATAATTTAAAAAGTATAATTATTTTCTGATATATGGTTGATGAATATAATACTTTTCATCCACTCCAAAGATAGCCATTTGCATTAAAAGTGCATTAAAATTGCTTTAACCTTGAAACTCATCCAAAGAATATTGGATTTTGGTTTATGACATGACTGGGTTAGAAAATAAATTGCCACGACTTTTAAGCCGTGGCAATTTAAATAGTTAATATTTAAGTTTTTATGCGGATGTATGCACTGTTTGGGAACAGGTTCAAACTCTTCGATTTATATTTTAATACAATTTAGCATGACATTCAGAACACAGCTTTGTTTTCCACTCGTCATTTATATCAACCGGATGCTTGAAATCCAGTGGCTTAAATGAACTGGAAACCTGCATAGTTGAATCCATTCCCTGCGCTACAATTTCGTGACACAAATTACAATCGCGCGAAATTACTTTACCACTCGCTGATTTATGCCGGTCGTTGTGACAGCGAAAGCAACCATTTGTTTCCATATGTCCAAGATGATTCGGATGCACCGTCCATTTCACACCCATTTCGGGGAAGAAATTCTGACTGTAGCCTTCCTTGATACCCGAAATGGTCTGTTCTATTTCTTTCTTTTTCGGTTCAATTAATTTAGGATACATGGTCGTGTAATATTCGTGAACCTGTTTTTCGATGGCCAGCATCGCACTGTCAGTTGTTGAATAGTCCTGATTCAGTATATTCATGGCTACAATCTTTACATCAGGCAGTTCGTGCGGAATTTTACCGGAAGTAATCAGTTCGTCAATAAAATCCTGGGGAGCTTTGTAATTGTGTGACGGCCGGTTATGGCAATCGATGCAATCCATTTTCCGTGTCTCCAGGGTATCGTGTTGAGTGGCTGTCAGCTTTTCTTCGGGATCTTCATAGACGGTTACTTCATTGGTTTTTAGGTTGGTATATTTCACCCAAGGTATTTTCTCCCGGTTACGGAGTGAAGCAATGTATTCTATTTTTACATTCGGATTAATGTGCCAATGAATTCCCTGAGCAATACCCTGGGCACTATTACTGGCACTGGTTTTCATCTGGAGGTGAACGTTCCATGCAGTAGTTGTCTCATCAGCAAGATAAGATATAAGGTTCTTCTGTTTCCTGTCATAGAATTTTTCTGGCCAGTGACAGTGTTCGCATGTTTCCATGGCTGGACGTAAATTCTGAATAGGAGTTTCGATCGGATGAGGTATTTGATTCGTTAAAACGGCATATACCTGGTACATGCCGGTCACTTTACTTCTGACATACCAGCCGGCTCCAGATCCAACATGACATTCAACGCACCTTACCCTTGAATGTGCCGAATTTTGATAGGCTGTATATTCAGGCTTCATTGTTGTATGACAAAGTTTTCCGCAAAACTCATTGGTTTCAGTAATTTGAAAAGCCTGAAAACTGCCGATGGATGACAAGATGGCTAAACAAATGGTTCCCACAAGAAAAATAGCAGCAGCATTTCGTGTCGCAGGTTTATTAAAATCCCAAAGCGGGTAATCTGGAGTTCCCGGAATCTTTCGCTTTTCCTGTCTTTTGGTCCTGTACATGCCAATTGGAATTAAAATGAGCCCAAAAGCCATTAATGCAGGAAGGGCCATATAAATAAATATGCCCAGAAATGAATTATTTGAGTCGAGGAAGGTCGAAACCAAAAATAGTAATAAGATGATCAGCAAACTGACTATTGCAATTGTTGCGCCTGCGATCGTTAACAGATTTTTAGTTGATTTTGGCAAATGCATGTGAATCTAATAAATTAGTTAAACCTGTTTGAGGAAATGCTGGATAAGAAAGATGCATAGGTATTGTGTTAGCAACAATAATTAAGCATTGGTTTTCGTAAAAATGAAATAAGTACCGAAACAGCTTATTGTTTCAGTACTTACTCTTTGAAATCTTATTTGAGGGTGCGGACAAAATTTATAATTGCCCAACGATCTTCTTCTTCAGTAATTTTTTTATCAAAAGCGGGCATTTCATCACGTCCCATAATTGCCTGGAAATAAACTTCTCCATCAGTCTGAGCCTGAAATTTAGCGTCTTTGAACGAGCCGATTTTCGTTTTCATACTCGATGCTTTTGGTCCATCACCCAATCCTGCACCACCATGGCAAGATTTACAATGTTTGGCATATAGCATTTTCCCAACATTTGCGGAAGCTGCATCACCTTTGGCGGGGTTTTTCATTGCTTTGTAGGTTGCCGGTATTGACCATGCCGCACCAACTTTTTGATCTTGAGGAGTTACAAATGCAAATAATACAAGCATACAGAGAATTCCGCCTGCGCTCCAGAATAAACTAATAAGATTCTTTTTCATAATTACATTTTTTAAATTTAACTTCAATATTAAGGTAATAAGTCAATCATATTAAAACTACTCAAATATACTAATAATCAAGTTCGCTAACGATTTGAACAATTATTTTTTTTGAATATTTGCCATATGAATTTTGGCGGAATCTTCATACAGCTAATTCAATGATATGGGGCAAAAGCAACTGTTAGTTTGTAATATTTGTGTAAGTGTTACGATCTGAATTGTGTCTTATTAATGGCTAAAAATAGAAAGGTTATCAGACTTAAGAGGATTCATTTGATTGATATAAGTAAATCAATGCATTGATATATAATAGATAATTGCATGTGTTTTAAGGTAAAAATCCTGACATAAACAAGTTATGTCAGGATTTTTATCTTCAATTGAATTTACACAGGAAGAATCAGTGTTCGCTTAAGTCATGATAACCGTTGATCATACTCTTGAAGTTCTTTAAGGGATGTTTTCCTATTGTACAAACATACAAGTGGTCGATTAAAAATATTGAGATTAGAAATCCCAGACTCGCATGAAATACGGCTGTTATAAATATTCCGCTTACCGTATAGACTTCCTGAATTATTGTTTCAGGGAATAATAGTGCTAAACCTGTAATAATTACACCCGGAACAAAAATGTACATTACAACAACATACATCACCTTTTGCATCGGATTGAATTTCCGTTTCTCAGATATTGGGAATGGATGAGGTTCATCTTTAAACATTCCTGATGTATAATAATCTGCCTGAACTGTCATTTTTTTGAATAATCCTTTCATTTTCAACCGATAGTATTTATTGTTGGAAGATAGGATATTACCAAAAAAGAAGAACAGATAATTCACGGAAAGTAGTATTCCGGCAATGTTATGAAGATTTATCGCCAGATTAAAATTTATTAGTTCAAATCCGGGATTTGAAAATTGCAGGTTTATACCGGTAATAATCAAAGTCAAAATGCACAACGCATTAAGTCCGTGCCAGATTCTCACCCAAACGGGGTATAAATAGATTTTATTTTCAGACATTATGATTTTATTTTTTAATAATTCTAGCAATCAAATGAATACAAATGCCGATCATGGTTAATACAAATATAAGAATGCTGAGGTTATTAAGCCATACATTCTGATAAGCTCCAATCACGTACGATTTATTCGAAATAATCGAATTTAACTTACCTTGTTCCGATCGGCTCTGAATATTTTTATATTTATACAATGAAGCTTCAAGCATCGAATTTTTTGAATGGCACTCTACACAATTTTTCAGCGCTTTTTCTTTTGGAAGAATATTGTGTGAAACTGATAACGAATCAACAACTTGTGTATGGCACTCAATGCATCTTACTTTCTTAAAATGGAGTTCCTGATTTGGAAGCCATTCATGAATCGTCGCAAGTGCTGGTTTTAGTGTATCATTGATTAACTGAAACTTGGTATTATTACTATGGCACGACATGCACATATCGTTGCTGAAACTAACGATATCGCCAACTTCGGAACTTGTACGCGATTTGGCTTGATAATAGTGCTGATTGTGACATTTTGAGCAGGTAAAGCTTTCACCACTTTTCTGAAAATGAACGCTTTTCTGAAATTCCTCATCAATTTTTTCAAACTGATAAGCTGCATATTTTGCATCACCTCCGTGACAATCCAAACAAGTACTTAATGGCTCAAGTTTGAGTTCGGCATTGTGAGGATATGTGGTGTAATCGGCCGAATGACAATCGGTGCATTTGAATTTTGCATGTACTCCTGTGGCGAAATGATTTTTATCAAGAATATACAATGGATTCATCATCCGTTTGTCTTCTTTCTTCGTCAGATTATTGTGAAAAGTGAATGTCTGATGGGTATGACACTTAAGACACAAATCATTTTCAGGAGCCAGTGCTTTCTCCTGTGCCTGTGATTTTGGGGAAATCGCAAGGAAAAGTATTATAAGTAATAATTGAAAAGAACTTCGCATGTCCAAGCTATTAAATGAAAATGCTGAAGTTCGGGATTTGAACTTCAGCATTTTTAAAGATGAGTATTACTTTAAGGTCCGAATGTAATTTACAAGCGCCCAACGATCTTCTTCTGGAATCTTTTTTTCAAAATTTGGCATCTCATCACGACCTACAAATGACTCGTAATATACTTCGCCATCACTTTGAGCCTGGAATTTACCATCTTTCAACGAGTTGATTTTTGTTTTCATACTCGATGCTTTGGCTCCATCACCAAGTCCGGTAGCTCCATGGCACGATTTGCAATGTTTTGCATAAAGCATTTTTCCAACATTATCTGCGTCACCTTTTCCTTTTAGTGGATTCGCCATACTTTTGTACTTGGCGGGAACTGCCCATGCTGCACCAGCTTTCTGATCTTGTGGAGCAACGAAAGAAAAAAGAACGACCGAAGTCATAATTACAACTGCAAAACCGAATAAATTTTTCAATGTCTTTTTCATTTTCTTAATAATTACGAATTAATACTACTCGAAAGATAGCAAATATCTGGCCAATTACGCAAAGGCCAGTATTTGTTTTTATTAAAAGCCCCAAAGACGTGTAATGTTAAACCCAATAACCCATTGTTTATCAGTGAAGTCATTCTGATTATGCATGATGTTATCCTGGGGTAATAATCCATTTGCTGTTCCAAGAAATATCTGGAATGCATGAGTGCTGGTTGATATCTCGTAACCCAAAGCCAGGTTTGGTTTTGGATGATTGGTCCATTCAAGCTGTTCTGAGATCTGTTTGATTTTTAAAGGCTCATCATAATTGAAGATAATTGATCCCTGTGGAGATACTTTTATTCTACCATTAAAATGGACACCAACTTTATCGTGATCCTCCAGAACGCCAACCGAGTTATAGTGTGTAAAGCTAACTCCGGCCTGAAGTGATAACCAATCGGTAAATTTGCGGCCAATGATCAATTGTGAAAAATAACTCACACGATCAGGAAATTTAAACTTAGTGTATAACTGGGTATGTGTACCCGATCGAACCTGGTCTGATTCAAACTCACTGATGTTTCTTCCATCAAGTGCCACATTACCATATAATGCAACGGCAACAGGAAATGTGTTTTTACGTGTTTGCTGAAAGATGGTCCATTTACCGTTAAGATCGGTCGTCATGTTCTTCTTGGTGATTCCGATACCAATTTGAACATTTTTGATGGGTACATAGTTCAATCCCAGTCTGATGTTCGAACCCGGTGCATATATTCCCCACAAATCGGAATGACCATTTTCGGTCGTTCCGAATTTATGCTGAATGACAGCTTCGAGTGTTTTTACATTTGGAATAACAGTTGTTTGAGCATCAATCAGGTAACCACTTTCGAAAGGTGATCTGACAGGTTTGTCTTTTTCTTTAACTCCGGTTGAATCAGTTGCTGCGCCCTGAGCAAATGAAAAAGTCGAAATCAGTGAAAAGAGAATTATAAACAGGATGTTTTTTTTCATTTCTGCGAGTATTTAAAGTTTGCACTAATTGTTTTTTGCACCATCTTTTATCCATGCGAGAATAGTCGCAGCTTCAGCTGCTGTGTATTTTTTCCACGTATGTGTAGTGGAAGTTGGTGCAGGAAAAGCATAGATTAAACTCTGTTCGGGGGTTGCGGTACTTATTAAATTAGGAACAATCGACGAAAAAGCACTGGCTGCAGTTAAATTGGGAGCTGTTCCACCCGTTTTGTGACATGATGTACATTTTTCACCAGTCGAAAATATGGGAACCACCTGTGTTGCAAAACTGACTGTCCCCGTAATCGGCGGAACTTCAACTGGCATAATGAAATCGTATTTACAGCCATTCATAAACAACGAAAACAAAAGCAAAGTAAAGAATATTGAACTTTTTTTCATGCTATTCATTTTTAATATTAATGCAAAAAGAAGGCTTCAATTTGTAATAAAATGAAGCCTTCTTTATTCGTTGACAATCGTTAATTAATACGACTTGAGGTAATCTATTGAATTTTGTAAAATCTGCAATGCATAAGTTGGATTGTGTACCCCTCTTGACAATTCGCTGTTGATATAGCCATAATTGTATGCTGCACCTAATTCACCATATTTCCATTCGCGACCTATTCTTAGTGCGTAATCTTTATCAACTGCAATTGTAACATTGTTTGCATACGTAACTAAACCGCTTGTGGGGCTTACGGTGTTGGCACCAGCAAGAGCTGTTGCATATGTAGTCGATGACGCAGTTGTTGGGAAAAGAACTCCAAAGAAATCGTGACTTTGAACGGCACTATAAGAAGCTACGCCACTTGAGTTTGTTGTTTTCTTAAAGATTTTCTTCGCTGCAAGTGCTTCGCCTAATTCAATTATTTTGGCGCTAATATTTGTTTGAATGGGCGTTAATTTATCTGTGCCACCATGACAAGACGTACATTTTGCTTCGTTTGGAATTAATGTATGTCCTCCTGTTTTGGTTGTAGCATCATAGGCGTTCATGTGGCAATCAGTACAACTGAAGTTTGAATGTTTCCATGTCCTGGTGTAAGTTTTGCCTGCGTATTCATATCCATTAATACCTGCAAACAGATTTGACTGATTTCCGTCATGGACAGAAAAGCTTTGACCTACCTGGAATTTCACAGTAGTTGCCTCTTTGGTATTATCGAGCGGAAAGAATGGAAGTTGATTGAATGTTTTAACCACATTTGGAGTTACTGTGGCGTCGGTATAGCTAACCGAAGTGGCACCGCGGATCTGATGACACGACGCGCAGAGATTATTTATCTTGCCGAAATCATTTGCTTTTGTCGCGTCGTTTTTGAAATACTCTAATGTAACAGGAGTGGTAGTTCTTAATGTATAAACAGCCGTATCGCCTGAAAAGTCAAATCCACTATGTTTATGGCAAGTGGCACAATTAATTCTTGTTGCATTTGGAATATCGTTACTAACAACGTATTTCCCATTATCTGTGATTTCTTTAAACCCTTCACCTGTGTGACATCTGGCACAATACTTACCATTTCTGGCACTTGTAGTTCCGGTAAAATGTTTAGATAAATGATACTGTGACTCCATCGCGTCCATCACAGGAGTGGCATGACAAGTTAAACAAGCAGTGTTTGCATCTTTGCCATTTACGCCATCTTTTCCGTCTATTCCGGTGCCGGTCAGACCCATTGGACCTTCTTTAACGCAAGAGGGGGCTATGCACATTAATACGAATGCTATGATTAATAGCTGGGTAAAATTTTTAAATTTCATAAAAATAAGAATATTGGTGTTAATTATATTTGATGATTTATTGTTGGTGATTTTAGCGTACATTTTTCTTTATTGCAAAAATGACTTGCACAAAGAATACATTTTTTTCAATTTTGGACTATTTCTTCAAATCAATCAAATTTTCAATTTTTTTACGGGAGTAAAAGTATCATTGAAAAGGAAATAAACAAACGCAAATATGTTGATATGTAAGTGATACTATTTGGGCATTGAACAATGATAATATTGACATATATCAATACTATGTTGATATATAAAATATCATCCGTTTTTACTGATCTCGATAAGATCCTCTTCTTTAATTACATTGAGTGTATTACGCGAGTGGGAAATAATGCCGGAATCTTCAAATTCTTTTAAGTTGCGGATAAAACTTTCTTTGGTCATCCCCGACATTTCAGCAAGTTCCTGTTTGGTAAGTGCAAATTGAAATGGATTTGAACAATAAATCTCGTTTTTTAAATAAAGTAGCGTATCGGCTACTCGTCCCGGCATATATTTGTGAATCAGATTTATAAGCGTTTTGTGCATTTTGATGTGTTGCCCGTTGTAAAGTTTCAGTAAATCAATGGCAAAATTACTGTTTAACGACAAAACTGTAAAGATTTTTGATGTTTCGATAAAACAACACTCGATATCGGTTAAAGCTGCAACGGTAAAATGGTGCGAATCGTCGATTATTGTACCTCCACCCGTAAAAATATTGTTGTCTTTAATAATTTCAACAATTATATTTTTCCCTTTTGGCCCTTCCGAAACCACTTTTGCCATGCCGCTTCTGATGCAGATTAAGTGGGTGAGGGGTGTATTTTGTTTGGTGATCGTCTCTCCTGCGCGAAATTTTATTTGCCGCTTATTATCCATGATGGATCGTAACTCTTCCTTTGACAGGTTATTGAATATATGAGTCGCGCCACAATTGTTACGGTTGAGACAGCAATCAAATGTACAGCCTAAACATTTATCGCAGTTATTTATTGGTGCAAATGCAGACATATAGATATATTAATTTGTAGGCGAATGTAGACTAAATATTCTATATTTAATAATCCACTGTATTTGGGATTAAATAAAAGAAAATTTAAAACTACAGTTTTAAATTTTCTTTTATCGCAATATTAACAAATTAAACCCTACAAGTGTTTCTATACCTGTCAATTATTTTATTGTTTTCGTTTATTTATATTCGCCAATTAAAATACCTGAAACATTCCACGAACTAAAACTTCCTCCTTCATTTTGCCCCATCGGAATAGCCACTGAAAATCTGTGTTTTCCGGGTTGTATTTCAGAAATTGGATAATAGGTAGGATTCGTTGCTGATCCCGGACACCAACCTGAACGACTGTAATCGCTTGAAGATGTTCCGTTCCAAAAATTACCGGACGCCGGGTTGTATTTACGGAAGGCTGCACAGTCGCATCTCCATGGTGTAATCTGGAATAAAACCTTTCCATCGATTGAAATTGTATTCATTTTCTGATTAAACTCATCGCCGCCGTCCCATCCTCCGTGACCTGTTGTAATATAACGCATCCGGATATTTGTAACACCTTCAGGAATAGTTGCCTCCACATTCAGCGTATCGTTCCCGAACATTGTCCCGTACTCTTGTCCCGACATTTCCATCAAATTCAGCGTATTGAAAAGGGGCATCGACCAGAATTTTTTAGCTGGCTTCTCCGAAACTTCCATACTTCCCGGGTAATATTTTAATTTCAGACTTACACGATGACCGCCTTTATCGTAGTTGCCAATAAATACGCCGATCCAGCGTTCTCCTTGTAGCAATGGTAATAGTTCAGTGACCTCTTGTTTATATTGTGTGGAGTCTTCCCAATGTTGTCCGTAGACGATTGACTTATCATTGAACTGGCCAATTCCAAAAGAGGTGAAGAACCGCATGATTTCGACGACCGGTGAATAATCTGCGGTGGAAACAACTCCCTGGTACGATTTTCCGTTTTTTGCTGTGAAAGCGGGCAGCGTATTAATTCCGTTTTTCAGGCCATCCAGAAATGATTTCTCTTTGTCGAGCGGAATCATAAAAACGGAACCTGTACGGTCGTAAGCATCGCCATTCGAATGCTGGTACAATTCTGCAAATAATTGT
>Ga0302296_1001959_pt1 | contig 14196 bp, 9 predicted proteins | sample III_Fen_N3_1_FD_194546 | JGI IMG/M metagenome (GOLD analysis project Ga0302296, IMG submission 194546) | Peat permafrost microbial communities from Stordalen Mire near Abisko, Sweden - III_Fen_N3_1 | ecosystem: Environmental > Terrestrial > Soil > Wetlands > Permafrost | place: Sweden: Abisko... | reverse complement strand
TTGAACAGTCGGCCGGAATGATGAACAAATAATAAAAGTAACAAGAAGAAGACAAATTTTCATAAAAGTTAGGATTAGCAGCGACGACATTTAATTCTTAGCGCTTCAAAAGAATCTTGACCAAAGTATGCATTAGTTCACCGATAAAGCCCTGAAAATTAGATCACTTATTCACAATTTAGCATTTGTTTTCAACAATTGTATTAATATTTAAATTTTTTAGCTTATGCATTTTGTAAAATCTGATCAATTAATTATGTCTTATATAGCCAATTAATCAATATTCATCTATACTTCAAAAGAAGATGCTGGCTCACACCAATCAATTTATATATAGTTGCCATTCTCATTTACTCCTTCTTATCGGTCTTCTAAAACTGACTGCAAAAGATCTTTGAATTATTTAATTCGGCGTATACCGAGAATCTTACCTTCCTTAACTCAATTTGAAATACAATAACCCTCTCAGTTATTAATATCAGTTAAAATCAACTACTAAAAAGACGAATTCTTAAATAATATCCAATAATTACTTCCATATCTTAAATCAAGTATTCGATTTCAAAAATAATCATCATCTTTGTTGCGACATAAATATTTACTTAACTCCTTATAAATAAGAAGTTTTAGCGTGAAACGAGCCATCCCAAATTATTGGGACACAGGAGAATGATTATTGGCGAGTTCCATCTGGCAATTAAAAAGCAAATTATAAACAGATGAAAGTATTAAAATTTGGAGGAACCTCCGTAGGATCGGTAGAGAACATGCGGGCTGTGATGCAGCTGATTTCCGATGGAAATCAGAAATTAGTTGTTTTGTCGGCCATGTCGGGTACGACAAACTCTCTGGTTGAAATTGCCAACTATCTTCAGAAGAAAAATAAGGACGCAGCAAGGCAAGTGATTAGTCAATTAGAACAGAAGTACAACAAAGTAGTTAACGATTTATACGCAACCAAAGAGAAGAAGGAAAAGGGTAAAGCTATCGTTTCCGGAATCTTTCAAAACATAAAATCACTTACATCTGGCGATTTTAATGAAGTGGGAGAAAACACCATTGTTGCGCAAGGCGAATTGCTATCAACTGCGCTGTTTACAGAATTAATGCTCGAAAACGGATTCAAAACTGTCTACCTTTCTGCACTCGATTTCATGAAAATTGACAGCGACAAAGCTGCCGATTCACATTTTATTCAGGAAAACATCAGGAAAGTACTTCAGGAATCTGAAGCTGGCGATTATTATATCACTCAGGGTTTTATCTGCCGAAATGCTGATGGCGATATCGACAACCTTCAACGCGGAGGAAGTGATTACACTGCAACGCTAATCGGGGCGGCAATCGATTCGGAAGAAGTTGAAATCTGGACTGACATTGATGGATTCCATAACAATGATCCACGTTTTGTAGAGAACACGAAAAAGATTGATCAGTTGTCGTTTGACGAAGCTGCGGAGTTGGCTTATTTTGGAGCGAAAATTTTACACCCGCAAACTGTTCTTCCGGCAAAATTACAGAACATTCCTGTTCGCCTGAAAAATACCATGAATCCAAGCGACTCAGGAACATTGATTACATCGGAATCAGGTGCTCACGGAATTAAAGCTGTGGCAGCAAAAGATGGAATTACTGCCATCAAAATAAGATCGTATCGAATGTTGAATGCTTATGGCTTCTTAAAAAATGTGTTCGAAATTTTTGAGTTTTTTAAAACTCCAATTGATATGATTTCGACTTCGGAAGTTTCGGTTTCGGTTACTATCGATAATACCAAACATTTGAACGAAATTGTTGCTGAACTAAAGGAATACGGTGAAGTTGAGGTAGATACTGATCTGACTATAGCCTGTATTGTTGGCGATATGATTGCTGAAGAAGCCGGATTCGCTTCAAAGGTATTCTCTGCACTTCAGGAAATTCCAATCCGGATGATTTCATATGGCGGCAGTCACCACAACATTTCGGTTCTGGTAAAGACGGCACTAAAAAAACAAACACTTCAGGCATTAAGCAATAATCTCCTGAACACATAGCTGTTCACGCTAAGCCAAAATAGGAAGCTGTTAATTGCTGATATTCTGTAATTAACAGCTTCTTGTATTTCAATCATTTGGAATTTCACTTTTATTGCTGTTCCGAACAAATGAAAGTTTTAAGCTTCGAGAATGATTGATAATTTAATAAATCAATTCTGGATTTTTAAATCTGGCGACGAATGACACGCGCATTTATTTTACTCAAACTCAGCATTTTTTTAAGGCTAAAATGAGTTTGCATTGAAAATTATCTATATTTGCAACAATATTTCAATTTTTTTATTAATTATTATGAAAACAGGTAAAGTTAAATTTTTCAACGAATCTAAAGGATTCGGTTTTATTAAAGACAGTGAATCTGATAAGGAATACTTCGTTCACGTTTCAGGTTTGGTTGACCAAATCAGAGAAGATGACGACGTAACTTACGAACTTCAAGAAGGAAGAAAAGGATTAAACGCGGTAAATGTTAAACTAGCATAAGTAGTCTAATATTTTTAAGATTTAAAGTTCGAAGCCTTGCATTTTTTTGTGAGGCTTTTCTTTTGCCTGAAATCGGGGATTTTTAATACAATAATTTATCTAACCCAATGTATTGAAATTCCAATTTCTTTCCATAATTTAGTATCTGACATAAAACTATTTCGACGTTTAACCTGATACTATTTCCATTCCTGATGAAACAAATCTTCAACAAATCAAAACCCAGCTTTTTCTTCTACTCGACCTTTTTATTGCTTTGCATTTTTTGTTTTGCGACTGATGCAATTAGCCAATCACTCGAATATGTAAATTTGAACTTTTCTGAAGCTCTGGCAAAAGCGAAAAGCACAAAACAAATCGTATTCATTCAATTGGAAAGCGATTGTCTTCAATGCAATTCTGTTGCTGACAAAGGGCTTTCAGGAAATGAAATCGGAGAGTTGTTTGGGAAGTTTATTTGCATTAAAGTAGCTAATAACACCGATGATTATCAAAATCTACTCAGACAATATCGCATTTATCCAAATTTGCCTAGCTCACTTTTTGTCGATTCGGAGGGGAACTATTTGTCTTCGATTAATAATTTCAGTTCCTCCAATCGGAACGAATATTTCAAATTGGCTGCCAAGGCCATGGCAAACAAAGAAAATCCACCCTATAAAAAGTATACGGAAGCACTTTCACGGGAGAAATACAACAAGGAGCTACTCCGGCAATACATTACCAAGCTGAACGAACAGAATTTTAATGTCGATGATTTAATAGAAAAGTATATCTATGAACTGACCATCAAAGAACTGGATGACGAAACCGAACTCGCATTCCTGATTCGATCATGCCCAATCATTAATTCCAGAACATTTCAGCTAATCCATCAAAACCCAATTTTATACAGCAACGTGTTTGAGTCCTTTCCGATGGAAGACCGTAAAATGATCAACCAGAAGATTATCGCAAAGTCAAGAAGTAAAGCATTCAGAGAAAAGGATAAGAATTATTTGTATGCTGTTTCAAGTTTCCTCTCCGGATCATATGGCAAGGACTTTAAAGAAGGAAGTAAAGCAAGTCAAAAAATGCAACTGGACTTTTATAAAGAAACAAAAGATTTGAGACTATACTTTATCTCAGCAAAGAATTATTATTCCTTTTTTCTCGAAAAAATAAATATCGATTCGATCCGTAACGCTGAATTAAACCAAACGATCCAGCGTCCTGACGGTGCAATCATGAAAGGAGGTTCGCTTTATCAAACAGGAAATCAGCTAAACGACATTGCCTTTGCAATTTACGAACTCAGCAATGATAAAGAGCAACTTGGGTTTGCGCTGAAACTTTCAGAAAAAACATTAGAGTATAATACCCCTTCATTTATTGACACCTACGCACGCATTCTTTATCGACTAGGCGGTAAAAAGGATGCGATCGAATGGCAACAAAAAGCCATATCAATCGGAGACTCGACGCATCAACCAAATGATGAATTAAAAAAGGTTTTGATAGAAATGCAAACCGGCACGTTGTAAGAATTAATCTGAATTATTGTCAGATTTCCTCAATTTAAGTACTAGCGCAACCGGCACAATTCACTGAAGGTATTCCGCGAAGTAAGTTTCACATTAAACCGGTCAGCCAAACTCTCAAACCGGGCTTCAGCCAGTTCGGGGCGGTTATTTTCTCCTGAAAGATGACTTAGAAATACATGCACTAACTCGGGTCCGGCATGGTCACGAATCAATTCAAAAGCCTGATCATTTGAGAAATGGCCATGCGACGACGCCACTCTTTGTTTGAGGTGATATGGATAAAAGCCATCCCAAAGCATCCGTTCGTCGTAATTGGTTTCCAGAAATAAGGCATGGCATTTCCGTAAATTGTGTTTTAATTGGTCACAAGCTTCGCCAATATCGGTAAAAACACCAATGTGCCAGTCATCATGCTCAATCCGAAACGAACATGGTTCAGCAGCATCATGATTTTTAAGAAACGAATGAATAGTCAGAGATCCTACTTTAACTGATTTTCCGGGAATGAAAATATGATAAAGTTCAGGCTGTCCGGTTTCCCTTAATGCATTATAAGTTCCCTGACTAAACCATGCCGGAATACCCAATCGTTTACTCAAAACACGAACTCCAATCACGTGGTCGGTATGTTCATGGGTAACAAAAATCCCCCGAATTTTCGAAGCATCCAATCCGGCATCGGAAATACGCATCAGTATTTTCTTTGCTGAAACACCAGCATCGACTAAAACCGCATCGTGCTCGTTACCCACATAGTAACAATTCCCATTACTCCCCGAAGCCAATGCACAAAGTTCAATCACTTTATCGATTGATTATTTATTATTTGTAATTAGTAGGTTTAATTCTTAAGCAAACTAATAACCTGATTTGCTGTGATTTCACTTCCCGTTAATATATATCTGGCTTTTTCATAAAATGGACGCCGTTTAGCAAGCAATCCTTCAATAAATTCATGGAGTTCTTCCGGTGATTTCCCTTTGATCAAAGGTCGCTCGGTTTTGGCGTGAATCAATCTGTTTACCAACGAAGTAACATCTACATCAAGAAAGACGCAAAACCCGGATTTATTCATCAATTTCATGTTATCAAAGAAACAGGGAGCACCGCCACCCGTTGCGAGAATAACGTTATCGAAAGAACAAACTTCTTCCAAGACATTTCGTTCTTTTCTTCGGAAGCTTTCTTCTCCTTCCTCAGCGAAAATCTGTGGTATTGTTTTAAAATATTTTTCTTCCAGAAATGAATCCAAATCAATAAAAGTCAAATCTAATTCTGAAGCAAGTGCCCGTCCCATCGTCGATTTGCCACTTCCCATAAAACCAATCAGGAATATTCTCATAAAATCAATAAAATGTCATTAGAAATAAGTCATTTGGAAAGGGTCATTAGTCATTAGGTAAAACTTTTCCCTAATGACTAATGACTTTTTCCTATAAGCTAGAATTCGAGGGTCATTTGATTTGGCGGATCTTCATTTTCACCAGGTTTATCGGGTCCAAATAACAGATCTTCGATATCCGGAATCACAATCTCATTTGACTTGGGTTCTTCTTCCGGCTCCTCAACTTCTTCATCGACAACTGTTGGCTCAAGCTGATTGATTTGGCTGATTTCATAGATTGACAACCGTTTACCTTTGGCTTTAAATGATTTCACCCCGATGAATTCGTCAACATCAATTACTTCCGGTTCGCGACCTTCATTTTTGCCACCAAACTGAAGTTCCAAACGAGGGTGCCCAACCCAGGTGAAACTTACCAACCGATTCCCTGGAAACTCGCCAATAAAACCGGTTTCCTTTTGCGATTCATCAATCTCGAACCTTTTCACGTAATAAAAGCTTTGCTCAGCATCGAAATACACTGCCGTAAGTACTTTCCCCGGGTTAAACTTTTCGATCAGTAATATGCCATCATTGAAATGATTCGATAAATCAAAATTACAGATCAGGTATTCTCCGGTTTTGTAGATCACCAAAATCATGTCGTCACCGGTAAATTCGCCAAGATACTTGCCACGGTTGTCGGAGTTAAGCCGCCTGACATCTTCGTCGAACCAGATTTTTCGGCCACCTAGTGTAGAAACACCTTTTTCCTTGAGCGCTATTTTGTGAATTTCAAACTTGGTAAGAATATTACCCATCGAAGCACGGCCTTTGATGGCCAGTTCGCTGAAATCAACTTCAAAAATCAGTTTTTTGATACGCGGTTTTGGTTTCAGGGTAACACGCAAAACTTCGGCTTCACCATTAGGGTTTTCGCTGAAATACATGATTCGCGAGCCTGGAGTGCCTTGCGTTAAATCGTATTCTTTATCACGGGTGACACCAGTTACAGCCATACGTTTCATATAAACGAAGCCGTTTTTACCATCGCGGTAAACCACATTATAAATGGTTCGGTTATCGTTTTTCTTGAAAATAGCAACATGCAGAATGTTTTTCCCAATGAATGCCTTTTCGGATACTTTTGAAACGATGTAGGTTCCGTCTTTTCTGATTACAATTACGTCGTCCATATCCGAACAATCGCAAATATATTCGGCCTTTTTAAGGCTGGTTCCCATAAAACCTTCAATTCGGTCGACATATAGTTTTTCGTTGGCAATCACAACCTTAGAAGCCACAATGTTTTCAAAATTCCGGATCTCGGTTTTGCGTTCGCGTCCTTTGCCGTATTTCGTCCGAAGCCGTTCAAACCATTCTATCGTGAATGGAATGATATTGGCAATCTTGTTATTTATTTCTTCTATTTCAGCCTCGATTGCGAGCAAATGATCATTGGCCTTATCAGTATTGAATTTCAGGATTCGAGCCATGCGAATTTCCATCAACTTCAGGATATCGTCACGGGTAACATCTCTTTTCAGTTTAGGTTTCCACGGAGTGAGTCGTACATCGATATGATCGACAGCCTCATCCATATTGGCTGAATCTTCAAACTTCTTATCCTTATATATACGTTCTTCAATAAATATTTTTTCGAGCGACGAATAATGCCAGGCTTCTTCCAACTCTCCTCTCCTGATTTCGAGTTCCAGCTTCAACAATGCAACCGTCTGGTCGGCATTTATTCTCAGGATTTCGCTGACACCAATAAATTTAGGCTTATCGTGCTCGATGATACAACTATTTGGCGAAATAGAAACCTCGCAATCAGTAAAAGCAAAAAGGGCATCAATGGTTTTGTCTGACGACATTCCGGGAACCAGATGAATCAGGATTTCAACTTTATCGGAGGTATTATCATCAATTTTCCGGATTTTGATTTTTCCTTTATCGTTGGCTTTGAGGATAGATTCTATAAGTGTAGCTGTTGTTCTTCCAAAAGGCAATTCTGTAACAACCAGCGTTTTGCTATCTTTTTTATCAATTTTGGCCCTGACTTTTATTGAAGACCCGCGGATGCCATCATTGTAGCGGGCAAAATCACCAGATCCGCCTGTCGGAAAATCAGGATATAACATGAAATCTTCCCCACGCAGATAAGCGATCGAAGCATCAATTAACTCAATGAAGTTATGCGGCAGAATTTTACACGCCAGACCAACCGCAATGCCTTCGACACCCTGAGCCAATAAAAGCGGAAATTTTACCGGAAGCGCCATTGGCTCGCGGTTACGTCCGTCGTATGATAATTTCCAGTTGGTGGTTTTTGGATTGAATACCACATCGAGTGCAAATTTAGAAAGACGTGCCTCGATGTACCGGGGAGCAGCAGCGCCATCGCCTGTGAGCAGGTTCCCCCAGTTCCCCTGACAATCGATCAAGAGTTCCTTTTGTCCAAGCTGAACCAAAGCATCTCCTATGGAAGCGTCGCCGTGCGGGTGATATTGCATGGTTTGCCCAATGACATTGGCCACCTTGTTGAAACGACCATCGTCCATAATACTCATGGCATGCAAGATCCTCCGCTGAACAGGCTTAAACCCATCCTCAACATAAGGCACTGCCCGCTCGAGAATGACATAAGAGGCATAATCTAAAAACCATTGCTGATACATTCCAGACAAATAGATTATCCCATCCTTTTTTTCTTCTTTCGGAAACTCTTCTTTATTGATGTTCTCTTCAGTCATTTTTGGTTTTTGCAATCACTAAGTCCTTTTAAAAATCGTCTTTCTCGACGTATAGATTTTCGATAATAAACTCCTGACGTTCGGGTGTGTTTTTGCCCATGTAATATTCGAGCATATTGGCTACCGATTCGTGCTTTTTCATCAGAATTGGGTCGAGTCGAATATCAGGCCCAATGAAATTTTTAAACTCATCCGGAGATATTTCTCCCAGACCTTTAAACCGGGTAATCTCAGCTGTTTTCCCCAATTTTTGTATGGCAGAAACCCGTTCTTCCTCATTGTAGCAATAGTAGGTTACCTTTTTATTGCGGACACGGAAAAGCGGAGTCTGAAAAATGAACAGATGCCCCATACGCACGATTTCCGGGAAAAACTGCAGGAAAAAAGTAATCAATAACAAGCGGATATGCATTCCATCGACATCAGCATCGGTAGCGATGATCACTTTGTTGTACCGTAAATCGTCGATACTTTCTTCGATGTTTAAAGCAGCCTGAAGAAGATTAAATTCTTCATTTTCATAAACGATCTTCTTCGTCAGCCCGAATGTGTTTAGCGGCTTACCACGCAAACTAAAAACAGCCTGTGTATTCACATCACGCGACTTGGTAATCGATCCACTCGCCGAATCACCTTCAGTAATGAAAATCGATGAATTTTCGCGTAATTCATGATTACTATCCAGATGCACGCGGCAGTCGCGCAATTTTTTGTTGTGCAGGTTGGCCTTTTTTGAGCGCTGTTTGGCCAGTTTTTTAATTCCTGAAATGGCCTTGCGTTCGCGCTCCGACTCCTGAATCCTTCGCAACAAAACCTCCGAGACATCCGGATTTTTATGCAGATAATTATCCAGTTCCTTCAACACATAATTGGTCACAAAAGTCCGCACTGAAGGGCCTTCCGGACCGATATCCTTGGAACCCAATTTGGTTTTGGTTTGCGACTCGAACACAGGTTCTTCGACCTTAATGCTGATAGCTGCAACAATTGAAGCCCTGATATCGGAAGGATCAAAATCTTTTTTATAAAAGTCGCGGATGGCTTTTACAATGGCTTCACGAAATGCCAAAAGATGAGTTCCTCCTTGTGTGGTATGTTGTCCGTTTACAAATGAATAATAGTCCTCGCCATATTGATTTCCGTGGGTAATCGCCACCTCAATATCGCCGTTTTTTAAATGAATCACCGGATAAAGCGACTCCCCTTCCATATTTTCTTCGAGTAAATCGCGCAATCCGTTTTTGGATTGAAACTTTTCTCCATTGAAATCCAGAATTAGTCCGGCATTCAGGAAAGAATAGTTTTTCATCATATTGATCACATAATCATCAATATAATGATAGCTTTTAAATACATTTATATCAGGAGTAAAGGCAACATAAGTACCGTTGGGTTGATCGCTTGCAACCACGGCTTGCTCTTCTTTCACAATCCCTTCGCTGAAGCTTATTTCCTTAACTTCTCCTTCGCGAAAGGATTTAATCAGGAAATGGCTTGACAAAGCATTCACAGCTTTTATCCCTACCCCATTCAGCCCGACCGATTTTTTGAAAACTTCAGAATCGTATTTTGCACCGGTATTCATTTTCGAAGCGACATCCAACAATTTTCCCAATGGAATACCACGCCCATAATCGCGCACTGAAACCAATTCGTTACTTACACGAACTTCGATCTTTTTTCCGTTCCCCATCATGAATTCATCGACGGAGTTGTCCATTACTTCCTTCAGCAAAACATAGATACCATCATCGCTCGCCGAGCCATCGCCCAACTTGCCAATATACATGCCGGGTCTTTTCCGGATATGCTCCTGCCATTCAAGCGTTTTTATTGAACCTTCATCATAATTCGGCATCATATTCCCTTCCAATTTGCAACAAATATAAAGAAAACAAAAGTCGATTGGAAACCCTTAAGAGCGACATTAACTAACAACATTCGGTTGAAAACTTATTTTGTGATTACCCTGTTTTGATTAAAAATAATGCCTGAATTCAATCAATTATCCATTTGGTTTACAGGTGTATATTAATTTTCAGGAACTAATTTCTTAATCTCTGCATTATTTCTGTTCTTCATTCGTTTATTCACAATGTGAGTTGAACAACATCGTCTTCAGAATATGATTTCACGAGCCATCCTTTGGCTGAAAATCAAATTTGAACTTCTTTTCTGAATATTGACAAGGGTCTTATTTTAATTATCTTTGCGCCGACATGTTTAAAAAGTATATCTATATAATTATTGCAGCGGTTCTGATTGTTTCCCAATCCAATGCCCAAATAGGGCAAGGTGGTTCGAACAATAATCAGCCAAATGGCGCAGATAGGGGTTCCGATTCAGAATCATCTTCCGCGAAAAAGAAGGTTGCAGCTAAGCCAAAGATTCCTTCCCGCATAAAAACCTGGCAAGTTCAGCAACAAGGAACTCTGATTGAAAAAGCGGAATTGGATACAGCCCTGACTTTTTATCATGTTTATCAGCCCATTTTCCAGAAAAGCATAAGCAATACGTTTACTGGAAATAATGGAGGGGCTTATATTTCGAATGATTTTTTTCAACGTAAGTACAATTCCGATTTCTATTTTGCCCGGTCGTTTGATGCCTATTGGCTCACACCATCGCAAATAAATTACTTTAACACAACTACCCCATATTCCATGCTCGATTACAGCCAGAGCGAAAACCGGGCAAAACACAATGAAACTCGTTTTAACGTTTTTCTTTCGCAGAATGTAAACAAGAAACTGAACATTGAATTCATTTATAATCAAACACGATCTCAGGGACAATACCTAAATCAGGAGAACAAATTTCACAACATCGGATTTGTCTCTTCATATAACTCTAACAACTTTCTTTCTCACTCAAATATTATTTTCAACCGGCTGCAAGGAAAAGAAAACGGTGGAATAGACGTAGGACAACCTCTTGATGTACCTGCCACAACGGATGATTTTTCGGTGCGTATGGATGACGCTACCAATAAATTGCAGAATAACAATTTCTTCACAATTAACGAATACCGTCTTGGAAAAACAATTCAAGCCGACACGTCTGAAAATAAAAAAGAATTATTTATTCCCAGGGTTGGATTCATATTTGAATTGGAATTGTCAAACAATAAACGGAGATTCACAAAAACTACTGCCTCCAATGACTTTTTTACCAACAATTACATCAATACCGGACTTACTAACGATAGCACCAGATATACTCGTCTGACAAACATATTTCAGATTAAATTTTATGAAGCATCTGACCGGAAATATACTTTTGGAAAGCGCGTATATGTTGGACATGACGAGTTATGGTACCACGCATCTACACAAATGGCAGATTTGGGAGCAAATCCATTTCCTTTCTTTTTTTATCGCGCGACAAGCCAGTTAAGTAGCCAGTTACTTACCGAAAAATTATTTAATTCAAAACAGGCGAACACATTTATTGGAGGCGGAATATTCCGTAACGAAGGTAAATTCTGGCAATGGGAAGCTGACGGACGTATCTATCTGACCGGATACCGTACAGGGCAAACCGAACTAAATGGCTATTTAAATAAACCAATAAAATTAGGAAGAGATACAACCAGCCTTAGAATTGAAGGTAGTTTAAAATCACTGGTACCTGAATATTTTGATTCGTATTTCTTCTCCAACAATTATATCTGGAATAATAATTTTAACAACATCAACGAGATGACCATCCGGTCGAGCATTCGTTCTCAGGAATATAAAACTACACTTGGAGTAAATTATTCGTTGATTGGAAACTACATTTACAATAACGAACAAGCCCTGCCAGCACAAACCAGCAAAGAATTACTAGTTCTTTCGGCCTATTTAAACAAAGATTTTATCAGCGATCATTGGATCATTCGGACACAGGTATTGGTGCAGAAAGCCAATAATGATAAAGTTGTTCACCTGCCAGCCTTCTCCGGATTTATGAGTCTTAATTACCGCACTTTATGGTCGAAGGTGATGTATACGCAACTTGGTATTGATGCACGATACAATTCAAACTTTTATGCTGATGCCTATGAGCCGGCAACAGCCCGATTCTATCTTCAAAACACGCAGTTAGTTGGCAAATATCCATACATTGATTTGCATGCCAACCTGAAATTAAAACGCACACGAATATTCTTTCTCCTGATGAATGCAGCCTCTGGTTTGGTCGGGAACAACTATTTCTCGGCTCCTGATTATCCATATTATCGCAGGACATTCAGATTTGGCGTTTCATGGTCGTTTTATGACTAATGAAATTAATCAAATTACTGATTGCTATTTTGCTTTTTAAGAATTTCAATCAATTCGGACAGAATCATTGCAGTAGCGCCCCAAACAATTTCACCATTGAAAGGATAATATTTGATTCGAAGTGGCCCGGATACCGTCTCCATTTCAGTCTCAGATATAACTTCGTTTAAAACAAAATCACTGACAGGAAACAAAATCAGCTCCTCAACTTCACCATAATCGACTACAAAATCAGGCTTTTGATCGGTCCAGGCCAGAAATGGCTGAATTGAGAATTTACTAACCTCAACATATAAATCTGACAGTTTTCCGAGAATCTCAATTCCGGTATGATCAAGGCCAACCTCTTCACGCGCTTCACGCAAAGCGGTCATTTCTGCTGATAAATCTTCTTTCTCAACTTTTCCTCCTGGAAAGCTAATCTGCCCGGGATGGTATCTCATGGTTCGTGGGCGTTTAGTCAGGCATGTGTAAAGATGATCCCCTTCGGGAAAAAGTAATAGAAGAATACTGCTCTGTTTCACCATCGAGAGTTCATCATCCACAATTTTTAGCCGACGTCCCGGTGGAAGCATCTTTGAGTGCGCCTGAACGCCAGGTAGCTCAGCTTTCAAGGTTTCTTTCAGATATGATTTAACTGTGGAATACATACTATAAAATTAACGAATTATGTCGTCAATGCAGTGAAATAGTCTCTAATTTTCGGCAGAAATTCAGGATTTAATGTTTGAATAACCCATTAAAAACTACACATTCAAAATACAATAAGACAAGACCATTCAAATCTTAGAAACTGTTTAAATTTTATTCTTTCGTTCCGTTAGGAACAAAATGTTGGTAGAAAAGGTATGATTTTTAATGATCTTTTGTCCCGTACGGGACAATATCAATAGGTTAATTACAATGTTTCTACCCATATATTTTCCCTGCGGGAAATTTAAACAGTCACTTATTCGAAGCGGATAGTTTTTTCAGGAGAGACTTTGGTGATAAAATACGAGGGCAGCAGCAGCATCAATGTGGTTATTATTACCGTCCCAACATTCAATAATACCAGATGCAAAACAGTGAGATTTATCGGAACATATTCGAGGTAATAGGAAGCAGGGTCGAGTCTAAAAACATGAGTATACTTCTGAATAAGGCAAATGCCAACACCCAAAATATTTCCCAGCACCAGCGCTTTCAGGATCAGCATCACAGAAAAATACAAAAATACCTTGCGTATACTCCAGTTGCGGGCTCCCATAGCTTTTAGAATGCCAATCATCTGGGTGCGCTCTAAAATAATCACCAACAGGCTCGAAACCATATTAAATCCGGCAACCAAAACCATGAGCGTTAGAATCACCCAAACATTCATGTCTAAAAGGCCCAGCCAGTCAAAAATCTGCCGGTATTTTTCCTTTATACTATCCACTTTAAGTACGGGAGAATCAGGAGTTGTATAGCGAAGCAACAAATTGCGAATCTCACTTTCCTGAACGGAAAGCTTATTGAAATCGTTAACCAGAATTTCGAAGCCACTCACCTCATCATCCTTCCAGTTATTTAGCCTTCGGATATGGTTGATGTCAACCAAAACAAACATCCGGTCGAACTCTTCGAGACTGGTTTTGTAGATACCTGCCAGTTGAAATCTGCGCTGACGTGCAACAAAATCAGATCCATTGATAAAAAACATATCGAGATTGTCGCCCAGCTTCAGTTTAAGCAAGTCGGCCATTTGTTTCGATATCCAAATTTTATTACTGCGAACAGTATCCTGAACATGAAAGGATTCTCCGGCAACTCGGTTTTCCT
>Ga0302296_1001956_pt1 | contig 14209 bp, 11 predicted proteins | sample III_Fen_N3_1_FD_194546 | JGI IMG/M metagenome (GOLD analysis project Ga0302296, IMG submission 194546) | Peat permafrost microbial communities from Stordalen Mire near Abisko, Sweden - III_Fen_N3_1 | ecosystem: Environmental > Terrestrial > Soil > Wetlands > Permafrost | place: Sweden: Abisko... | reverse complement strand
ACGATCCATTAATTGTAACCTTGGATCGGGCAATTGAACTGATAGAAGAAAAAAGGGAAAATACCATTAAATCGGTCTTAAAAACTTTTGACGAGGAACCTGAAATTCGGATTCTCGAAGGACGTTGGGGACCTTATATCTCCTTTAAAAAAGGGAATTATAAGATTCAAAAAGGTACAGATGTCCTAACACTGACAATTGCCGACTGCAAAACGATCATTGAGTCTGAAGGGGCTAAACCGAAAACAAAAAAAAGAAGGACGAAATAAGGGGATTCACAGCTAAGCAAAGTATGATTTCACTAACCTAATTTACTAATTCTGTTTCCTAATGTTACACGAACTAATTATACCGGCATCAGATTTAGAAGTAGTTAAACAATTCGAGGGAAGTGCTGGTCTGTTAGGACATTTCCTTAAAAGTCAGGTTTGGGATGTGGACAACCTTCCTAAAGTTGCAATTTTAGGAATCCCGGAAGGCAGAGGTTCACGTTGCCTCCAGGTTGCCGATGGTCCGGACGCAATCAGGCGCCAGCTGTATTCATTGACAACATTTTCGCCCGATATCAGCATTTTTGATTTGGGGAATATAAAATGTGGCAACGATGTTAAAGATACACATGCCGCTGTAAAAATGGTGGCCGAAGAGCTCTCCCCTATCGGAATTCGTCTTCTTATCCTGGGCGGAAGTCAGGAAATGACAGTCCCGCTCATAGCAGGATTCGACCGGGAAGAAGATGTCAGCCTCGTAATTGTTGATGACCGGATTGACAATTCGGTGGATGAAAATAGTCCATTGGATGAATTTTACATTAACAGTCTGCCAATTGCTACGATAGCAAGTGTTATTGCCGGTCAATCCTATTTTATAAGTCAGCAGGAACACGATATTGTTGCTGAGGGATACAATGGTGAGATTGTCACTTTGGGAGAGATGCGTTCCGATTTTAAAGAATTGGAACCACTTCTCCGGCGATCAGATCTGGTAAGTTTCGACTTTGGATCAATAAAATCTGCCGATGCACCAGGTCAATACCGAATTTCACCCAACGGACTAACAGGGGAAGAAGCCTGTCAGATTGCCTGGTATTCAGGAATTTCAACATCTCCGGTATGGTTTGCAATATTTGGTTACGCTCCGTCAAATGACATCACAAACTCGGGCGCAATGATGGCGGCTCAGATTAGCTGGTACTTTATTAATGGGGTTTCGAAAAGGCTTGACGAAGAGCCGGAAGATGAAGCCACTGATTTTGAACACTATAATATCCCAGTTGATGGAATTGAAGATCCCATTCCCTTTCTGCGACACCCCGTATCACAACGTTGGTGGATGGAAGTTATAGCAGAAGACTGCACAATTTTCCCCATAAGGATCCCATGTTCTAAAAAAGATTACCGTAAAGCATGCGAAAATGAGATTCCTGAAAGATGGTGGAAATATTTCAACAAAATATAATAAGTAAAGTATTATCTTTGCTTGGAATTAGGAGGCATCCATAGATGTAGTGATTCAATAGTTACACCCCTGCTCATGAATGATAAATATAAAAATATCACTGATCGAAAAAGGTTACTATTGAAAAAAACTATATTATTTTTGTTTTTGTTTATTATTAGTAATTTAGCACTGAAAGCTCAGCAAGATCCGCAGTTTAGTCAGAACAGGTTTAATCAGTTGACGGTTAATCCAGGTTTTGCAGGATCTTCAGGATTAATTAACTTTTCATTACTAAACAGATATCAGTGGGTTGGCTTTCCAGGAGCTCCGGTAACCGTCGTATTTAATGCAGATGCTGCGCTCCATCTTATTGGGAAAAGCGATGGAATTGGGTTATCAGTAGTGAATGATGTTATTGGTTTCGAAAAAAATATTTCGATAGGATTAAATTATTCCTGGCGGACCAAAGTAGGAAATGGCACGCTGGGATCAGGTATTTCAATAGGATTGATAAATAAAAATCTCAATCTTGATGTTTCCGGTATTGATGGTGGCGATCTGGTCAATCTAACAGATCCTTCGTTACCCCAGGGAGCAGCAAATGGCATTTTGGTTGATTTCGGTGCGGGCGCATATTACCAGGGTAAAAATTTTATTCTGGGCCTTTCAGCAAAACATATAAACCAACCTGCTTATTCATTTGTTGAATCAGGTAAATACTCGCTTCGAAGACATTATTATTTAAGTGGAAGTTATACTTTTCAAATGGCTGACCAACGATTAGAGTTACTTCCTTCGTTCTTCTTTAAAGCTGATGCAACAACCTGGCAAACAGACATAAACATTACTTTGCAATACGATAAGCGATACTGGGGTGGAATAGGGTATCGCATTGATGATGCGATAGTTATAACGGCAGGGACAGAATTATGGAATGGCATTAAATTTGGCTATTCATATGACATTAGTACCTCTGCGCTTTCAAGGTATAACTCCGGGTCGCATGAGTTCTTTATTGCATATTCAGTATTAATAAACAAAAAACGAACACACCCATATAAAAGTGTAAGATTTTTGTAACTTTGACGTAAAAAAATTAAGTTGACCACAACATATCAAACGAATTATGAAGCGACTGTTTTTCTTAAGTAGTATATCGGCGATTCTCCTTATGACAAGCTGCCATAAAGGCGGAAATGGTGAATTGACGGGTGTGGAAAAACGTGGGAAATACTTTGAACCTTCTCCTCTTGGCATGGCATTGATACCAGGGCGAAGTTTCAATATGGGTCCTGGAGATCAGGATGTTGCCTATGCAACAGCTCCAACACGTACTGTCGATTTAGCCTCTTTCTGGATGGACGACACTGAAATAACCAATAACGAATACCGGCAATTTGTTTATTGGGTTCGTGATTCAATAGCACGAAAAATGCTAGGTGAACAGTTCGAAGAATTTAAAATTTCGCAGGATCGAAAAGGGAATCCTATTGATCCGCCAATTCTCGATTGGAAGAGAAAACTCGATTGGCGTAACGCTGATTACAAAGATGCGCTGGAACCAATGTACTATGCCGGTAACGACAGACTCTTTGGTAAAAAAGAGATTGATCCCCGTAAGTTAAACTTCAGTTATTCTTGGGTCGACCTTCAACAGGCAGCCCGCCGACAAAATTCGTATGATTACACTTCCCAAAGTTACCAGGGAACTGTGATGGATAATCTCACCGGCAAAGTCGTTCCAATTGAAAGCCGGTCTAGTTTTGTAATGAGCGAAGGGGTAAATGTTTATCCTGATACACTGGTTTGGATCCGGGATTTCTCTTACGCCTATAACGAACCGTTGACCAACAAATATTTCTCCCATCCGGGCTTTGATGATTATCCCGTAGTTGGTGTCACCTGGAGACAGGCTAAAGCATTTTGTATGTGGCGTACCAACTTTAAGAATGCCACACTTTCTGAAAGAGGTGATTTTGCCGTACAGGATTACCGCCTGCCTTCAGAAGCTGAATGGGAACTTGCAGCTCGGGGTGGATTAAATAATTCGATGTATCCGTGGGGTGGCTATTATACCCGCTCCCAAACAGGCTGTTTTCTGGCGAATTTTAAACCAATGCGCGGAAATTACAGTGATGACGGTGGAAAAGCAACTGTTAAAGTTGCTACTTACGACCCTAATGGTTACGGACTTTATGACATGGCCGGGAATGTTGCAGAATGGACAATTACAGCGTATGATGAGTCTGCCTACAATTTCATGCATGACCTTAATCCTAACTTTGAACAAAATGCACTCCCCGACGATCCTCCTGCCATGAAACGTAAAGTAATTCGCGGCGGATCGTGGAAAGATATTGCCTATTTTATTCAGGTAGGCACCCGAACTTTCGAATATCAGGACACCGCTAAATCCTATGTAGGTTTTCGCTGTGTACGTTCCACTTTCGGTGACGAATTCAAATCAAAAAAATAACAAAATCAAAATTTTCTGAATTATGGGAATGTCAGAGTTAACACATTCAAGAAGGTGGAAATCTACCATGAATTACTTCTACAGTATCGGCGCTTCTGTCGTGCTTATGGGAGCATTATTCAAATTACAACACTGGAATGGAGGCGGTACAATGCTAACAATCGGAATGTCTTGCGAAGCGTTGATTTTTTTCCTCTCAGCTTTTGAACCATCAGTTGAAATACCCGATTGGGTTAAAGTATATCCACAGCTTAGAGAAGACTATATTCCGGAGGATGAAATTGCCGTTGCAGCACCAACTAAACCTGCATCCTTAGATAGCATATTTGAGAATGCAGATATTTCATCTGAATTACTTGCGAAAGTAAAAAAAGGGCTTCAGGATCTCTCCCATACAGCCAGCGGAATTGCCGACATTTCGAGTGCAACATTAGCTACGGATGAATATGTCACCAACATGATCGCAGCTTCTGAATCGATGTTTATGATCAAAGACATTAATACCCGTGCAACTCATTCAATTGAAAAATCGACCAACGACTTAGTACGTTCCTACGATCAGTCTTCGCAGATCTTAACTAATTCGTCGCAAAATCTGGCTCAAACGTTTGGTGACTCTTCGAAGAAAATAAATGACCAACTTTCGGTAACCGGAGACAAACTGGCAAATTCGTATAAAAGCTTTACTGAATCGGTGAATAAAGATTTGGATGCGCTAAACGATCAGACAAAATCATATAGTCTCGGCCTATCGCATATTAATACGAGTTTATCAGCGTTAAATTCTTCCTACGAATTGCATCTGCAGAATACGAAAAAGCTTTCCGAAACCTCATCTAAAGCTTTTGAAGGCTTTTCAAAAATGACAGAATTGGTTAATAACTCTGTTGAAGAGGCTCAGAAATATCACAAACAGACCGAACAACTGAATAAAAATCTGGAAGCACTTAACCATGTTTATGGTAATATGCTTGGGGCAATGAACGTAAAAGGTTAATTCGAAGATGGGAACAAAATACTGTCCGGAAGCGCCCAGACAAAAGATGATCAGTGTGATGTACTTGGTGCTGACAGCAATGTTAGCATTGAATGTCGATAAATCGGTATTGGATGCTTTTGTAATGGTCGATCATAGTTTCATGCAAACCATTGAAAATTTCACGTCGAAAAACCAACGCGTCTATAGCGACTTTGCTGCTGCCGCAAAGGAAAATGAGAAAAAAGCCGGAGCACTTAACGAAACCGTACTTAAAGTAAAAGCCAGTTCTGATTCACTTTACAATTATATTCTCTCGCTGAAGGAACTAATTGTAAAAACAGCTGATGGTCCGAAAGGAAACATCAATGAAATAGTTAGTCAGCAGGATCTTCATGTTACAGCTTTGGTAATGCTCACACAAAAAAAAGGAGCTGTTTTAAAAAAAGCTATTGATTCCTATCGCAACTCTTTACTCTCGCTAATCGACACCTCCAATACCGAGTTAATTACCTCAATTAAACATACGCTGGACACTTCAGCTCCGCCGCCAAAAGAAGGAAATTCGCCTTCGTGGGAAGAGAGTAGATTCGAGGGGTATCCACTGATTGCAGTTATTACGCTGATGTCAAAAATGCAAAGTGATGTGCGCAATGCAGAGTCAGACGTAATCAACAATCTCTATGCTAAAATTGACGCTTCATCATTCAAATTTAACAAGTTACAGGCTCAGGTTATTTCCAAATCTGACTTTGTACTTATGGGCGGGACTTATGAAGCGAAGATTATTCTGTCTGCCGTTGATACGACTGTCTCTCCTGAAATTGTTGTAGGAGGTTCAACATTAAATTCGTTGGGTGAATACAAAGTCGGAGCAACAAGAGAAGGAAAAATTGAATATAGCGGTCGCATCAATTACAAGACTCCGGAAGGGATAATTGTTCCTTACCCATTCAAACACGAATATGAGGTTGCAAGGCCATCAATGACGGTTTCACCAACCAAGATGAATGTTTTCTATGCAGGTCTCGATAATCCCGTTTCAATTTCGGTACCAGGAATACCACCCAGCAACGTAAAAGTAGCTATCACAAACGGTTCTATTCAATCCGGTACTAATGGTTTTATCGTAAGGCCTGATAAGGTGGGTGTTAAATCAATTATTTCGGTAAGTGCCCTAATTGATAACTCCCTTAAACCGATCGGAAGCATGGAATTCCGAGTCAAAAAAGTTCCGGATCCGGTTGCCTCTGTAGCCGGGAAAACCGATGGTGTGATTACCCGTAACGAATTAATGGCGCAACAAGGGGTATTGGCAAAAATTCCAGATTTTGATTTTGAGATGAACTTCACAGTTACTTCGTTTGTCGTATCAACATCTAAAGGAGGCTTTATCGTTGACAAGACCACGAAAGGGAATAGGTTCTCTTCGGATCAGATAACGTTGATGAAAGGGTTAAATCCGGGAAGTAGATTATATATTGAAAGCATAGTTGTTAAGGGGGATGACGGTACAACCCGTAATTTACCTCCAATAAGCTTTAAAATTAACTAGCGATGAAGAAATTATTATTGGTTTTTACGTCTATTCTAATTGGAGCGACTTCGGCTAATCTGCTGAATGCGCAACCGATTATCAATGCGGCATATGTCAAACGGACAACCATAGATCGCAAACCGGCTCCGCTGCCGATGGTGAGGGAATCTGATGCCGTCTGGTCAAGGACAGTCTGGCGCCTTGTTGATCTTCGCGAAAAAGCGAACCAACATTTTTACTATCCAACGCGCGAAATACAGGGCCGTTCGAACCTGATCAATATCCTTTTAAAAGGTGTTGAAGGTAAAACGATCACAGCTTTTGACGCACAGTATGCTGATGATGAATTCAAACTCCCCATCGACTTTAACCAGGTAAAGCAGCAGTTTGGGGATTCTGTCAAAGCTATTAAAGTGACCGATATCAATACCGGAGATGTTCGTGATTCTGTCATTTCTGCCGATATGCCGATCTACCAGGTCAAACAGTTGGAGGTTAAAGAAGTGTGGTATTTTGACAAACAGAAATCGACACTTCAGGTACGAATCCTTGGCATTTGCCCGATCAGGGTTTACAAAAAACAGGAGAACGATACGGCATTTGTCCGCAAAAGGCTTTTCTGGGTTTACTATCCTGAAATTCGTCCACTTCTTGCCAGAAATGAATGTCTCAATGAATTTAACGGTGCGCGAAGCTTAAGTTTTGACGATGTATTTCTCACCCGGCGTTTCGACGGTTATATTGTAAAAGAGGAAAACACCTATAACAACCGGTCAATTGAGCAATATGCTACAGGTGAATATGCGGCGAAAGAATCTGAAAGAATTAAAAACTCGATATTCAATTACGAGCAAGATCTCTGGGAATATTAAGATCAATTCGTAGAGACGCACGGGTTGTGCGTCTCTACGTTTTTATATAATTCATACGGAAAACGGGATATCGAAAGGTTCCCGTTTTTTTTATTACATACCTGCACCATGGCCGAATTTTATATCAGGTTGGATACTGTTTCAAAAGGCAAATCAATCGGTAAAATCAAATCCCTGTGTAGCCCGCGAGAAATTGATTAACGAGCCCAACGCGTTGATCGATCAATACAATACACTGCTAAATAGGCGTCCTGTCAAGCCGGAACCTGGCGACAATGAGGTGAAAGCCGCTAAATAAAAGTCCTGATATGTGAACGGGCGGCTATAATCCGAAAATGAATGATAATAAAGAACAAAAATTCATTCTTTAAGAAGTCAACCGGTTACCATTAGTCCAGAAAACTTTGGGGTCGAAAAAAGCGACCGGCAGGCTTCGTAATTTAAGTAAACATATTGCCTTGCTGTTGTTCATCCGCATAGGTTTTTTATCCATGACCAAGGATTCAATTTATAAGCAATTCACAACTGAAACTTCCGATACCACTACCAACGACATTGTATTCTATAGAGGAAACAAGCTATCCTTTCTATATTTAAAATGGCTTAATAATTAACTAAAATAAAAAACATAGATATTTTTATATATAAATTAGCGAATACTATATAAATTTCCAGCTTCCACTTTCATTAATTTAAGTTCTCATGTTTTATCCAATCATAAGAATATCAGGCAATGAACATCAATTTCCTACGAGATAAAGCATAAATGCAGATATAAGAAAAAGACTACATCTGTTGGATAATTCATATCGCGTACCAAATATTCAATTAAAATAAGAATAAATGGCTATCATTCACTACTTATTATAAATAAAATTGCCTAATTTTAGAACTATGAATCATTAAAAGCTATTTTAATGATAAAAAAAAGCAAAAATTCCACGTTTGCAGGCTCATTCAGGATGAAATTTATTTCTTCCAATACCTTCTTTAAACCCACAAAATCGCTATCAATTTATACCAATCAAACAACAATCGCAGTTTTCCATATATTAATCCTGGTCTTCTTGTTGACTCCATACATTCAAGCTGCTGTCAAAAACGAAAATATAATTTCACAAATCCAGGCAGACACAATTCATATCAACAACTTAGTTAAAAAGGCAGAAACAATTATCGGTTCGAAATCTGATTCCGCTAAATTTTGTTATGAGCACGCCATACAATTATTAAGACAACCTAACACTGAAAATCAAAGGATAACAATCAATACCAAATTGGATAGTATTAAATATCAGGACGAGAAAATAAGCCATCATGATGAAAGAATGCATGCTGAAAATAAAAAGTTAAGATCAATTATTCTCAATTTGATTCTCCTTTCAATGATTATCATTGCAGGATCATCCTTTCTGCTCTTAAGTTTTAGAAAGAAAAGACTAAACACCTATCAAAAGCTATTAGATAACATTTCGGTTCTGAAAATGCAGAACATTCGGAACCGCATGTCACCTCATTTTTTTTTCAACGTTTTGAGTGGTATAATTGACGAAACGGAACATCCTGAATCCATTAGGAAAAACCTGGGGACATTATCGATGTTGTTGCGCAGATCTCTAGAAAATATTGAACAAACGGCAATTCCCTTGAAGGAAGAACTTGAAGTGGTCAAAGGATATATTGAATTACAAAAATGGCGGATTCCTAAACCATTTACAATTGAATACAATATTCCGGACATGACTAATTTAAATCAGTTAATTCCTGCTATGATTATTCAAATCCCTGTTGAGAATGCAATCAAGCATGGACTGATACCCCTCTCCGGCAATAAATTACTACGAATCAATATAGAAAACTACGATGGTGGACAACGAATCAAGGTAGAAGATAATGGAGTAGGAATAAATTCTTCTTTCGATCGGACCGTAGGAACCGGAACTGGTCTAAAGGTTCTTCTACAGATGATTAACTTATTAAACTCGAAGAATACTCAAAAGATTGAATTATCAATCAGCAATAAGGACAACTCTTCCATATCGGGAAAAGGAACAGTTGTTGAAATTTCCATTCCTGCAATTTATTCGTATATCATTTAGTCAATTTACCATGACAACCTGCGAAATGATTAAAACTGTAATTATCGATGATAATAAAGTTTACCTTGATTCTCTTAAGGAACACCTCTCTATCTTTCCAGAAATTGAATTACAAGGATTTGCCACTCAGTACTCCAAGGCGATTAATCTATTAACCAAAATGACACCAGACCTGGTTTTTTTAGACATTGAGATGCCAGGCAAAAATGGGTTCGAACTACTCGCAGAAGCACGCAAAACACAAAAATCAAATTTCAGCGTCATTTTTTACACTGCTTTTGATAAATATTTGCTAAGCGCCCTGCGTGAATCAGCCTTTGATTATATCCTGAAACCTATAAATCCTCAAGAACTAAAGAGCTCAATTGAAAGATATAAATTAGCAAAGGGAAAAATAAGCAATTCGTTGCACCTTGCATGCAATCCGTTGCTTTCTCATTTTAATGATATTATATCACTTCCAACCAATACCGGATTGAAATTTTTGAGTAAAAATGCCATCATACTATTCCAGTGTATAAAAGAATCACTCCATGATAAACCCTGTTGGAAAGCCATGCTGACGGATAATAGTCAGGTTAAACTGCGAATCGGCACAACGGCAAAAGAGATCCTTGATTTTATGGGAGATGATGAATTCGCCCAGATCAATCAATCTACGATAATCAATATTAATTACTTAGGCCTTGTCGAATATAAAACACGTCAATGCATGTTGGTTCCGCCATTTAAAAACATCCATCTTGTTGCGTCACGCACCCAACTATCTGAAATAAAAGAAAAGTTCGATTTCTTTTGAAAGCTCCCATTATTGACTGGTTAATCTAAATTCACGCGGTCACAACCTTGATATTAAAAAAAATTACCGTATTTCCTTCAAAGGTGACACTCTATTCTGCAATTCTCCCGAATTTCGGAATACAATAGATTTCCGTATTTATAACCTCTCTTTTTTATTCCAATTTCGCACGATTAGAGTTGTGAATCTCAATTTTTGGAATCGATTAACTATACTTATTAATCTGATATGCAATTCAAACAACTATACAATCATTTCAAAATAATAGTTTGTAAATTATAATTTACAACAGATCTATGGTCTTTTCCTGTCTGTAATAAGAAGAGAATACTAATATGTTAGTGCCCTTTTATAATTAAATAACATGAGCAAGAATGATTAGATCTGATAAAATTCACACAGCTATAATTGATGATGATGAGGATTTCATTTTTGAGTTAAGAGAACATCTTGGATTTTTTCCTGAGATAGAGATTCAGGGATGTGCTTCCAAATATCACCAAGCCAGGAATATGCTGTTAAGAGAGAATCTGGATCTTGTTTTTATGGACATTGAGATGCCAGTAAAATCTGGTTTCGAGCTCCTCGAAGAAATTCGCAAAGTAAGAGAACAAATGTTTAGCGTAGTTTTTTATACCGCCTACGATAAATATTTGATACAAGGATTGAGAGAATCCGCGTTTGATTACATTCTAAAACCAGTTAAACATGACGAACTTAAATTAGTTATAGAAAGATACAAAAAAAACCGAAAAAATGAGATTTCGCTGGAGGCACCTCCATCCTATCATTTGGCATATGAGATTATTTCCCTTCCAACCCCCATCGGCCTCAGATTTATGGATAAAAACAATATTCTCCTATTCCAATACTCAAAAGAGCTAAGTTTTGATAAACCAGCATGGAAAGTTCTGATGACCGATATGAGTGAGTTAAGACTCCGGACAGGAACAAATGCCAAAGAGATCATTGAGATAATGGGAAAGCGAAAGTTTATACAGGTCAATCAATCAACAATATTAAATCTTAATTACCTGGCATCAATAGAATATAAAACCAGAGATTGCCTGTTAATACCACCATTCAACAGGATTAAATTGGTTGCTTCGCGAACTCATCTCCATTATTTAAGGAATATATTCGAAACATTGTAGTTTACTGTTTAGTAATCGTTTAGGTTAATTATAAACATCATTTGAATTGTTTTAAAACTAAATACTAAAAAACACCCCGAAGTGATGAAAGAGAATATTCTTTCGATAGTTTTCGGAACACTTGATTCTATACTTATTTACTTGGTATACAGGCACGAGAATTTAAAACATTTCAGAAAATTATCAAGCCACCGCAAACTAAAGTTTAGACTTGAGAATAAGATGATTTTCTATTTTTTGCTCTCAAAAAAGGACTTGGTTAATGCAGAAATTAAAATAAAGAGCAAAAACCAACATTACAGCTACACATTATTCATCCAATGGGTTAAAAATAAAATAAACGCTTTTCAAGATAAAAGAATGAACGGACATCTTAATTCGTTTAGCGGGTAAAAACGGTCAAAAAAGACGATTAATTGCTATTATTTACTGCATATCCTACAATTACAACAATTTATTCCACTATTTGACCAAATATCTCAATAGCTATAATTCGGGTTTTTTTCACTTTCACAATTAATTCAACTTTGTAGATACAAAATCATAACGAAATCACTTTTTTGCTTCAATTTAATTAATTTAAAAAATTCGTAAAATGAAAAAAAGTTTTTTTCCTTTAATTTTAGCAGCGGTAGTGATATTAGCTACAAGCTGCATTAAGAACACTGAGTCTGAAGGGGTAAAAGCCGTTCGGATGGGACAGGCATCACTACTCACAGCCCAGGCTGGCGCTGCTACAACAACTGCAACCGCCCAGGCAGCACTTGCTACGGCCCAGGCAGCTTATCAGCAGGCACAGGCTGCAGTACAAACCGCAATGGCAGCCTCAGAAAATGCTCGTGCCGCCAGGGAAGTAGTTAATAACGCTGCCCTTGCAGAGCAGAATAGGCATGATGCAGCTATGAATGCTCTAAATGAACAACTTGCAACCGCCCAAAATGCACTCGACAAAGCCGCTGCAACCAATGCACTTGCCGAGGAAAATGCAAGGTCTGCAAACGCTTTAGCTTTAATGGCAAAACAAAAAGCTGACTTAGATCTGCAAATTGCAACACAGAAACTAACTGCAGAGGCATCACTTTTAGCTGCACAGCAGAATCTTGACCAAGCTAAGTTAGATAACATTGTTGCAACAGCAACCGCCCAGAAACAGAACGATGTACTCATGGCTCAACTTAAAGTACAAAACCTTAGCGATCTTGCAAGTAGCTACAACAATTCATATTCAGCTTATTTGAGCGTTCAATCGACAATTAATGATTTGAAGAATATGGTAATTGAAGATCAGCAAACGCTTGCCGGGATGAATAAGGATATAGCTGATTCAACAATGGTTCAGGTAGCAAGAAAAGCTGTTGCAACAAAAACGACTGATCTGGCAACCGCTAATTCAGCTGTTGTAACTGCAAAGGCCAACGATGATGCTGCTTTAGCAATAATAGACGCACTTAAACTAGGGAAAGCTGGTACACCACTTGCAACCCTCAAGGCTGCGAACCAGGTTAAATTGGATGCTGAAAATGTCGTATATGCCAACATCACTTCAGAAAAACTTTCAAAACAGGCGGAGATAAATGATGCTGATTTTCAACTAGCAATCGCCAAGGCAAACGCTGATCTTGCTACAGCAAATACTGATCTTGCCACTGCCACTGCCAATCAGGCAACTGCAATTACCGACACAGTAGCAAAAGCAGCTGTTGTAGCAACAAAAGCAGCTGATGTAGCAACAGCAGTTACTGATACAACTGCAAAATCACTTGCTTTCTATACAACTGCCACTTATCAACATTTAAATGCTGGTGTACCTTTTAGCCCTGCAAGATTTGTTTCACCTTCAAATGCCAAGGCTGCCGAATTACAAGAACAAGCCGGTGGTATATGGAATTCTCTTGCGGATAAAACTGACTATGATAATGCAGTTCTGGTGTATAATGCTGCATTATTAACATTGACAAACTCGAGAACTGCATTAACGACGGCTAAAACTGCTTTAGCTACTGCAAATACGGATCTGGCAACGTCCAAAGCTGCCTATACAACCGCAACCACAGCAGTCACCACTGCCACAACTGCCAAAACAGTTGCAGTAGCTGCACTGAAAGTGCAAACCGATAAAATGACTGTATTAACAGATGCGTTAACCGCAATTAATGCAAGGCTTACAGCATCAAATGCAAGAATTCTTGGCTACACAAATTTTGATACATGGTTAGCAGGAGCATTACTTATTGATCCTAAAACAATCGACTTTGATGCTAAAATTACAGCTGCAATGCTAGTAGAGGATAATACCGACCCTGCTAATTTAGGCACAAAACAACTACTTGCTACTGCAAAATTAGTAGTTACGAATCCTGATCCAGCTGTTATGGATGCGACTAAAGCACTTGCTGCTGCCAAAACGGCACTTGCTAATGCTATCACTTCCTACACCCAGAACTTACCTTTTGATCAGCAAAACGTTGCTTATCTGTCAATTCAAATTGACGATTTAAATCTTCAGATTGCTGCTCAGACATCAATTCTTGCACAAAGGAAGAGTGTTCTTGACATGTGGCTGGAAAAAATCAGACTGGCACTTGCATAAGGGGTTAGGGTATATTATCAATACAGGGGTAGGATGCTTGCTATCCAACCCCTGTATTCAACCGATTTTTTAAATCATAAATCCTAATTCGAATGAAAAGAATACTATTAATATTCGTTATTTTAATCTGGTTTGGCTCAGTCTGGGCTCAGCAGGAGGAAAACGTAATCGGACCGAAGAGAGGGACCGTTACGGCATCTCTTCTCCTGGGAAACTCCGACAGTTACAATTGGTCACTAACATTACCATCTGCGAATCAGAATTAT
>Ga0302296_1001947_pt1 | contig 14247 bp, 13 predicted proteins | sample III_Fen_N3_1_FD_194546 | JGI IMG/M metagenome (GOLD analysis project Ga0302296, IMG submission 194546) | Peat permafrost microbial communities from Stordalen Mire near Abisko, Sweden - III_Fen_N3_1 | ecosystem: Environmental > Terrestrial > Soil > Wetlands > Permafrost | place: Sweden: Abisko... | reverse complement strand
TGTACAAACGTAATTTCAGCTTGCGGGTGATTCAGCAAAATTCGGATCAGCTCTCCGGCGGTGTAGCCAGCGCCACCAACGATTCCAACGGCCACAGCCCCCTTCTTATTCCCCCTGAGGGGGAAAGATTCGGTTTTCATAGGATTATCGTTTAAATTATTATTGATCATTTTTTTAAGAATTCCAATTATTTATTTTGTTTCCATTTTTATTTCTAATACACCCTTACAACTTGTTCTTTATCTATTCTAGAATATAACTCTTTTTTCATATTGAAATTGGGGTTGTCTATTCTTATTCCTTTCTTGCTAACATCTACCAATAACAAATCAGTATTAAATAATATAGGAACGACCTTTGTACAAGCATTATACCCATTTGATTTTACACAAATTGACGCTTCTTTTTCGCTTGACTTAAACTTTATAACATAGTATGTCCCATAATCTAAAACACTTGTTGGTCTTCCATTAATAATAAGATCAAAATTCGCCTTATTAAATTCCGATGCATAAATAATTATCTCACCTTCTATTTTGTTGGATTCATCATTAGGAAAAAAACGTCCGGTTGATAAATCAAGATTGTATTTTATTTTCTTCGAAGTAGCAATATCAATAGCGGAAAACAATATACTTCCTACTGCACCAAATGCCATAGAAACGTCAAGAGGAACAGACCCCATATCTTGAGGATTGCTGTAAAAACAAAATTTCTTATCAAGCTCCAAAATAGGATAGAATTTTGTACCAAACCTTACAAAATTCTCTTTACCATCAGAAAACCCCCATATAGTTTTCAATTGATTCTTATCCATTGTTGTTATTGTCGCAGTTCTCGAATTTTTCTCTTGTTTTCCTTTATATTCAACTTCAAATTTTACTGATGAATCTGGTGTATTGTCTCGAAAATCAAAGTAAGTTGTATAAATACATTTTGAATAATTGGTAACTTTCTGAATATTATAGTTTAAACTATCTGTAGGATTTGAGTACAGTTTTGTTTCTTTAGAATCAATATTTGAAAATTTATTATTTGAAGCTCTATCAGTATATTGTTGAAAGCAAACATCAAAAGCCTTTATTATATTGGCTGCCAAATAATCCTTATTATTTGAAGGAATACCCAATGCATCTTGAATAAATTGTGGTATTACAGTACACGCTTGAAATTTTTCATAATACTTATTATTCTTTTCTGAAATAAAACTCATATTCAACTCGACAACTCCAAGTTCTTTATCTTTAAAGTTGAGTTCTGATATAAACAGTTTATTTATTCGAATAATATAATGCTCCAACAAATGGTTTGAATCTCTAGACACGCATATTTTCCCAATATATTTTGTTATTGATTCAGTCAAGTATGTTGGACATTGTTGAAATCTCATTCCCTTTAATACATAGCCAATACAATTTTTTTCGTCCCGAACATCAATCACACTATCAATTGCAATATTTGAAGGTAAAGAGCTTAATTTATAATTACTTAAATCAAGAAAATGATCTTTTGACCAAGCAAACTGAGTTATTAAAATCAGAATAACAATTAACAATTTTGTTCTCATACTAATTTGTTTGCATAAAATAACCACTTTGCGGTTTACCCTTATGTAATTTCATTTTTTTTAATAGGAGCTCCCTTCCGGCTACATACAATCTGGCTTTAAAATGTCCGATTTACCGAATTGTGGATCTTCAGCGATGTTGAAAGCACTTTGGTAAAGCCTTTTACATCGTCGGCTGTCCATGCTGAGTTCTTTTCGCCGTATTCGCCGAATTCAGACCGCATCAAATCGTGATCCGATTCAACTCCAACCAGCACAAAGTTGTATGGTTTCAGGTGGACAATCACTTTGCCGGTTACGTTTTCCTGTGAATGTTCGAGAAATTTCTCAATGTCGCGCATCACAGGTTCGAAGTACATTGCTTCGTGCAGAAACATTCCGTACCAGTTTCCGAGCTGTTCTTTCCAGTATTGCTGCCATTTGGTGAGGGTGTGTTTTTCGAGCATCTGGTGAGCTTTAATGATGATGATCGGAGCAGCAGCTTCGAACCCAACACGTCCTTTGATGCCAATAATTGTATCACCGATATGCATGTCGCGGCCAACCGCATAAGGAGAAGCCAGGGCATCCAGCGCACGAATGGCATTTACCGGGTTTTCGAAAATCTTACCATTCACACCTTTCAGTTTACCAGCAACAAAATCGAGCGTAATTTCTTTTTCTTCGGTTGCAGTCAATTGTGACGGATAGGCTTCTTCCGGAAGTGTTTGGTTCGATTTCAACGTTTCTTTTCCGCCGATACTGGTTCCCCAAAGTCCTTTGTTGATCGAGTAATCCATCTTTTTCCAGTCGGCTTCAACTCCGTGAGCTTTCAGGTAGTCAATTTCTTCCTGACGGCTCAGTTCCAAGTCGCGGGTAGGAGTGAGGATGCCAATTTCGGGAGCTAAAATCTGGAATGTCAGATCAAAACGAACCTGATCGTTACCGGCGCCTGTACTTCCGTGAGCGACATATTTGGCGCCTATTTTCTTGGCATATTCAATAATGGCAATGGCCTGAAAAACACGCTCCGAACTGACCGAAATCGGGTAAGTATTGTTTCGGAGGATGTTCCCGAAAACCATGTATTTGATACTTTTTTCGTAATAGGTATCCGTTACATCGAGCGTAACATGTTTGATTGCGCCCAGATTGTAAGCTTTTTTCTCTACGGCATCCAGTTCGGGCTGATTAAAACCACCGGTGTTGGCAATCGCTGTGTAAACTTCCAGATTCTTTTCTACCGACAGGTATTTTGCACAATACGAAGTATCCAAACCTCCGCTGAATGCTAAAACTACTTTTTCTTTCATGATTGTTATGCTTTTACCACATTGGCACATAGGTCACATAGGTTATTGTTTTCTCCTTGTGTTTTCTATGTGTTTTTTGTTTGTTACTTGTTTCAATTTAAAAGATGAAGAATCTCCGACCTGCTTTGGTTTGAGTTCCACTTTTATTTGGCTTTAATTTGTTGATGATGTCGAGCAAGGTGTCTTTGATTGCCCAACCACCATTTTGCTTTTTTTCTTCCGATTTTTCTTCTGCTTTTTTTGCCTGCTCCCATGCCGGATCGTATAACATTCCTGTGCAGAGACATTTACTCTTGTTGGTGCGTTGCAAAATGTCGTAATTGATACAACTCTGGCAGCCTTTCCAGAAATCTTCGACGTCGGTTAATTCAGAAAATGTAACCGGACGATAACCCAATTCATGGTTAATTTTCATAACAGCCAATCCTGTGGTTAATCCAAATATCTTGGCATCCGGATATTTCTCTCTCGAAAGGGAAAATGCTTTCCGTTTAATTTCAGTAGCCAGGCCAATTCCACGGTAATCTTTTACAACGATTAATCCTGAATTAGCCACAAAGCTCTTGGCTCCCCAGGTTTCCACATAACAGAAACCGGCAAAAGTATCACCGTTTTCGAGGGCAATGATTGCTTTACCCTGAAGCATTTTATCGGCAATGTATTCGTGGGTACGGCGGGCAATCCCGGTACCGCGTTCTTTCGAAGCGACGTCGATTGCATCGTTCACCTGGTCAACGTATTTCAGATGATCTTCGGTGGCAACCAACACTTGAATATTTATCAAATCTTTCATTTTTGTTCCAACTAAATTTTGTTATTTCAGGAAATTCAAAATCATCCCAAATCGTTCTTTCCTGTATTATGTTTTAAAATTCTCTTTCCTGAAGATTTTTCCTTTTTCGTACGAAATAACTGGATCTCTTTGACTGAGTTTCCTTTTTCCTGATTTTATCCCAGTTTATCTTCCAGTTTTGGCATTACCAAAATCAGACAGTTAATCAGGCCGCTGCGCGTAACACCTTCGCGCATGATAATCAGTATGGTGTCGTCGCCGGCAATGGTACCGATGATTTCATAGGGTTCGGCCTTGTCGATTACAACGGCCAGACTGTTGGCATAACCCGGCAAGGTTCTTATTACAGCCAGGTTTCCCGAAAACTGCAAATCCCGAAAACCATCTGACAGAAAATTGATTCGTGTATTTTCACGTTGATTTTCAATATTGGCTTCAGGAATAACATACACATAACCCAAGGCCTGATCGGTCACTTTTGACACTTTCAAAATTTTCAAATCGCGCGACAGCGTAGCCTGAGTCAGCTCAAAGCCCTGATCTTTCATGATGTGCAGAAGCTCGTCCTGATTGCTGATCCGTTTGCTTAAGATGATCTGTTTGATTGCAAGCTGCCGTGTCGTACGATTCTTCATCAATTTTGAATATTTATACAAATCGGATGCAAAAATATGCAAAAAATAAATAAAACAAATTTTTTTCAGGAATAATTTATATTTTTGTGGCCGATAGAATGACATGAACGAATTGATGCTTGAAAAATACCAGGTTGAAATTACGAAGTTACATAGGAAAGAGAGTTTGTTTAGAAAATAACAACCATGCGTTTGCCCTACAGCCGTAGCCAAACGCATTTTTTTTAATATTTAGCATTGCAACAATGACACAATTTAGAAAAGTCAGATTGATTCTTGAAGACGGGACAATATTTGAAGGGAAATCGTTCGGATATGAGTGTTCGGTAGCCGGTGAAGTGGTTTTTTACACTGCTATGACGGGCTACCCCGAAAGTTTAACAGATCCTTCATATACGGGTCAAATCCTTGTTTCTACCTTTCCGTTGATCGGAAATTATGGTGTGCCAAGTGACTCGAAAGAGCAAAATTTGTATTCGTTTTATGAGTCGGATAAAATTCATATTACCGGGTTGATTGTATCCGATTATTCGTTCGAGTACAGCCACTGGAACGCTATAAAAAGTCTGGGCGACTGGTTGAAAGAATACAAAATCCCGGGTTTGTTCGGAATCGATACCCGTGCTTTGACCAAGATTATCAGGATGAAAGGTTCGTTGTTAGGCAAAATTGAGTTTGAAGATGAAGTGATTGATTTTTACGATCCGAATCAGGAAAACCTGGTTGCAATAGCCAGTACCGACAAGGTCGAAATCTACGGAAATGGCGAACATCGGATTGTTTTGGTTGATTGCGGCGTCAAATACAACATTATTCGCTGCCTCCTGAACCGCAATGCAACAGTAATCCGCGTTCCATGGGACTATGATTTCAACGGTGAAGATTTTGACGGCATTTTCCTTTCAAATGGCCCGGGCGATCCGGCTTTGTGCGATGCCACCGTTGAAAACATCCGCAAAACGATGGAAGCCGAAAAGCCAATTATGGGTATTTGTCTTGGAAACCAGTTGCTGGCGCGTGCTGCCGGCGCTGATACTTACAAGCTGAAATTCGGTCATCGTAGCCACAACCAACCGGTCTTGCTTCAGGGAACTGACCGTTGTTTCATTACTTCTCAAAACCACGGCTTTGCGGTTGATACCAAAACATTGCCAGCCGATTGGGAGCCTTTGTTTACCAACGTGAACGACCAGACCAACGAAGGAATCCGCCACAAAACCAAACCGTTCTTTTCAACACAGTTTCATCCCGAAGCCTCCAGCGGACCGGTTGACACCGAGTTCTTATTCGACGATTTCATGAACAACGTGATTGAATATAAAAAGAAATAGAAAAGTCGCAGTGGTCAGTCACAGTTGGCAGAAGTAACGAAACACGTAACACGAAACACGTAACACGAAACACGAAAAAAACATGATAAATAAAGACATAAAAAAAGTAATCGTTCTGGGATCAGGAGCCCTGAAAATCGGCGAGGCCGGTGAGTTCGACTATTCAGGATCTCAGGCCTTGAAAGCGCTGAAGGAAGAGAATGTGGAAACCATCCTGATTAATCCGAATATTGCAACGATCCAGACTTCGGAAGATATTGCCGACCGGATTTATTTTCTTCCCGTGACTCCATTCTTTGTTGAACAGGTTATCATCAAGGAAAAACCTGACGGAATTCTGCTGGCTTTTGGAGGTCAGACTGCCCTCAATTGCGGGGTTGCCCTTTTCAAAAATGGAATTCTGGATAAATACAAGGTGAAAGTGGTTGGAACGCCGGTTCAGTCGATTATTGACACCGAAGACCGTGAGATTTTCTCCGGGAAACTGGCCGAAATTGATGTCAAAACTCCCCGAAGCATTGCCTGTGTAAATATGGAAGAGGCTTACAAAGCCGTCAAAATCGTTGGTTATCCGATTATCATTCGCGCTGCTTACACGCTGGGCGGACTTGGAAGCGGTTTCTGTGCAAACGACGAGGAATTGGAATCGTTGGCATCCAAAGCTTTCACCTATTCGCCCCAAATTTTGGTCGAAGAATCGATCAAAGGCTGGAAAGAAGTAGAATACGAGGTGGTTCGCGACCGTTTCGACAACTGTATTACGGTTTGTAACATGGAAAACTTCGATCCGCTGGGCATTCATACCGGCGAAAGCATCGTGGTCGCACCGTCGCAAACGCTTTCAAATTCCGAATATCACAAGTTACGTGCGCTGGCCATCAAGATTATCCGTCACATCGGAATTGTCGGCGAATGTAATGTTCAATATGCGCTCGATCCGAATTCGGAAGATTACCGGGTGATTGAGGTAAATGCCCGGTTGTCGCGCTCTTCGGCCCTGGCATCGAAAGCAACCGGTTATCCGCTGGCTTTCGTTGCGGCCAAGTTGGGCTTGGGTTATGGATTGCACCAACTGAAAAACCAGGTTACCAAAGTCACCACTGCCGCCTTTGAACCCGCCCTTGACTACATCGTCTGCAAAATTCCGCGTTGGGATTTGAATAAATTTTCCGGAGTATCGAAAAACCTTGGAAGTTCGATGAAGTCGGTAGGCGAAATCATGTCGATTGGCCGGTCGTTCGAAGAAGCCATTCAGAAAGGAATCCGGATGGTCGGCATCGGAATGCACGGTTTTGTAGGCAACAAGGAAGAAATTACCATTGAGCAGATTGACGAAGAACTGATCAATCCGACCGACCGTCGTATTTTTGCCATTGCCGAAGCGTTCAATAAAGACTATACGGTGGATGAAATCTTCGAAAAGACGAAGATCGACCGGTGGTTCCTGCAAAAACTGCACAACATTTATCTGACCAAGAAAAAACTGGAGCCTGTGAATTCGTTGCATTCGCTCGATAATGAATTATTGCTTCAGGCTAAAAAAGAAGGGTTTTCCGATTTTCAGATTGCCCGTCTGGTGCTGAAATCGTCAAATAAAAACATAAACAACGATGTACAGAAGGTGCGCGATTGGCGTAAAAGCAAAAACATTCTGCCTTCGGTAAAACAAATTGATACGCTGGCTGGCGAATATCCGGCGCAAACCAATTACCTGTACCTGACCTACAACGGAAACGAACACGATGTTGAATTCCATCACGATAATAAATCGGTAATTGTTTTGGGCTCGGGAGCTTACCGCATCGGGAGTTCGGTTGAATTCGACTGGTGTAGTGTGAACGCAATCACCACCATTCATAAAGAAAACTACCGATCGATCATGATCAATTACAATCCGGAAACCGTAAGTACCGATTACGACACCTGCGACCGGTTGTATTTCGACGAACTATCCTTCGAACGGGTGATGGATATTGTTGATCTGGAAGCTCCGAAAGGACTGATACTCTCGATGGGTGGCCAGATTCCGAACAACCTGGCGATGAAATTGTACGGACAGAATGTGCCGATTCTGGGCACTTCGCCCTTGAATATCGACCGGGCCGAAGACCGCAAAAAGTTCAGTTCGCTGTGCGATACTCTGAAGATTGATCAACCGCGCTGGTCGGAACTGACGACGATTGAAGATATTTATACTTTTGTCGATGTAGTTGGTTTCCCGGTTCTGATCCGTCCTTCGTACGTGCTTTCGGGCGCTGCTATGAACGTGGTTTCGAACAAAGACCAGTTGCAGCATTTCCTGACCCTGGCCGCGAACGTTTCGAAAGAACATCCTGTCGTGGTTTCCGAATTTATTGAACAAGCCAAAGAGATTGAAATTGATGCTGTGGCAAAAAATGGGGAACTGGTAGCCTATGCCATTTCGGAACATGTTGAATTTGCCGGAGTTCATTCTGGCGATGCGACGATCGTTTTTCCGCCGCAGAAATTATACATCGAAACCATCCGCCGCATCAAAAAAATTGCGCGGCAGATTGCCAAAGGACTCGAAATTACCGGGCCTTTCAACATGCAGTTGCTTGCAAAAGACAACGATATCAAGGTGATTGAGTGCAACCTTCGTGCTTCGCGCAGTTTCCCGTTTGTGTCGAAGGTGATGAAATACAACCTGATTGAAATTGCGACCCAGGTCATGTTAGATGTGCCGTTCCAAAAGCCCGACAAATCGCTGTTCGAACTCGATTATGTGGGTGTAAAAGCCGCGCAGTTCTCATTTGCCCGATTGCTGAATGCCGATCCGGTTTTGGGTGTTGATATGTCGTCAACCGGCGAAGTGGGGTGCATTGGCGAAAATTTTTACGAGGCCATCCTGAAGTCGATGCTATCGGTTGGATATAACATTCCGAAGAAAAACATTCTGATTTCATCGGGCGAAACCCGCTCGAAAATAGAATTGCTGAGTAGCGCTAAAATGTTGTTTGAACGTGGTTTCAACTTGTTTGCAACGGGTGGAACACAGCAGTTCCTGGCCGATAACGGTGTTACTTCAACCCGTTTATACTGGCCTGATGAAAACGACAAACATCCGAATACGCTGGAATACATCAAGGAAAAGAAGATTGATTTGGTGATCAACATTCCGAAAGACCATACCAGCCGCGAAATCAGTAATGGATACACCATTCGTCGTAGCGCCATCGATTACAGCATACCGCTCATCACCAATGCCCGTGTGGCCAGCGCGTTTATTTACGCATTCTGTAAATACGGTATCGAAGATTTGACGATTAAAAGCTGGGACGAGTATAAAGACTAAATAGTTCCAAGTTTCAGGTTTCAAGTTTCAGGTTGACCCGCTGTAGGTTACATGGTTTAGATTTTATATTTTTGTTGAAAAAAGTAACTAAATGCCAGCGATTTTTGAATATTTGGGAATTCTAATATTCTTTTACTCGAATGAACATGAGCCAATTCATGTGCATGGGAAGAAAGCCGGATGTGAAAGTAAAGCTGAGTTTTATATCATAAATGGAATTGTTTCTGAAGTTAAGATTTCAAATATCAAAGGAGAAAAACCTTTAACTGGCAAGGATTTGAAAGATTTCGAAGAATTTCTTGAGCAATATGCCGAAAAGATTGTTGAAAAGTGGATTAGCTATTTTGTATACCATAAGGATGTTGATTTTGAACGTATTTCAAAAAGAATAAAATGAAAATATCTGTAGAATACAATGATGCGGATGTGCAAGAGCTTAAAATAGAATCTGCAAGATATCTGGGTGATTTTGCTATACGGATTCAATTCAATGATGGAAGCAACCGATTGGTTGATTTCAAGCCATTCTTAATGAAGTCGCTCCATCCGTCCATTAAAAAGTATCTGAATGAGGAATATTTCACTAAATTCCAGATTGTGAATGGAAATTTAAACTGGAACGATTACGATCTGATTTTTCCAATCTGGGATTTATACAAAGGGAAAATAGATTAATTTTTCGCATCGCAATTAACAACATCACAGCAGCTAAGATATTAGGTCATTCTGAAATTAAATTCGGGATGACCTTTCTCATTTTAATCAGGGCTTCACTTTGAGTGAAACCCTGACTCTGACTAAATAAAGTTACCCCAAACAAAAACTGCCAGCCTTTCAGCCAGCAGTCATATATTCGTTGATAGTCATAGTCCCATAACCCCACCGAATAAAAAATGAAACCGATCAGGGTAGGGAACCCCGATGTTGAGGTGAAAATGAACGTGACCGGGGTCGGAATCAAAGGATTTGATTAAAAAGATTGGTAAATTTGTCAGAGTTAATGCAAACGATTTAATCTTATCAAAATATTGTTACCAAATAAAATAAGCAATATGGACTTGCAAACAAGAAAAATTTCGTTCGTTCAGGAATTTCTTAAAATTCAAAGCGAGGAAGTTGTTGACCGCATGGAGAAAGCATTAAAAAGAGAGAAGAAAAATATTTCGGGTACGGTTGTGAAACCAATGACTCTGAAAGAACTCAATAAACGGGTGGATCAATCTTTGCTCGATTCCGAAAATGATAAATTAACGGAGAACAATGACCTAACCAACGAAATACAGGAATGGGTTTGAAAATATTCTGGACTGATTTTTCGAAAAGCGAACTTCGAAGGATTTTTAACTACCATAAAGAGATTGGAAGTCTAAAAATTGCGAGACGATTGGTGACTGGCATTACTCAAGAGGTTTCAACCCTGCAAAGTCAGCCAAAGATCGGACAAAAGGAAGAGTATTTGATTGGTCGGGAACAAGAATTCAGATACATCGTGTATAAAAACTACAAGGTAATTTATTGGCAAAATATCAGAAAAAACAGAATCGAAATCACCGACATTTTTGACACAAGGCAGAATCCAGTTAAAATGAACAGAACTCAATAAACTACGATTGTCGTAGAATTTTGTCTTTACCAAAAACAATCACATGAGCCCCATTGAATAAAAAATGAAACCGATCAGGGTCGCGAACCCCGATGTTGAGGTGAAAACGATCCGGTTCCGGCACCGGTTATCCCCCCTGAAGTCTGTTTGGAGGATGTCGCATGGCGCTGACTGTCCAATTTTTTTTTTGATACGTTCAACCGGCCCCGATTGCTTCAAAAATTTTTTTTTGAACGTAGAACCAGCGGCGGCGACCCCAAAAACTTTTTTTTGAACCCGGAACCGACGGCGATTGCTTCAAAAACTTTTTTTTGAACGCAGAACCGATGGCGATGACCCCAAAAACTTTTTTTTGTGGAAAAAATCAGTGGCGACAGTCCCAAAAACTTTTTTTGAACCCGGAACCGACGGCGATTGCTCCAAAAAATTTTTTTTGGAAGTTTGCGATTAGTCAGGGCTTCACTTTGATATGATAGTCAGGGCTTCACTTTGAGTGAAACCCTGACTCGGATATCGTTTGTTCACTTTGAGTGAAACCCTGACTCGAATTTGAGTGAAACCCTGACTCGGATATCGTTATTCGAAGCTGTTTACACCAGCCACTTCGGCATTTTTATCTACTTTTTTGATCAATCCCTGAAGCACTTTCCCGGGGCCGATTTCAGTAAATAAGGTAGCGCCATCGGCTATCATGTTTTTGGCAGTCTGAGTCCATCTTACAGGAGCAGTCAGTTGCAAAATCAGGTTTTGTTTAATCACTGCCGGATCGGAGGTTGGAGCAGCACTTACGTTCTGGTAAATCGGGCAGATAGGTTTTGAAAAAGGTGTTGATTCGATAGCAGCAGCCAGTTCTTCGCGGGCTGGTTCCATCAACGGAGAGTGGAAAGCGCCGCCAACAACCAGTTTTATTGCACGTTTGGCGCCGCGGGCAGTCAACGCTTCGCAAGCCTGATCGATGCCAGCGATGGAGCCCGAAATGACCAATTGTCCGGGACAGTTGTAATTAGCCGGAACAACAATTTCGTCGATCGAAGCGCAAACTTCTTCAACAATTGCATCGTCCAATCCAACAATGGCAGCCATGGTCGAAGGTTCTGCTTCGCAGGCTTTTTGCATTGCCTGTGCACGTTTCGAAACCAGGCGCAAGCCATCTTCAAAACTTAGCGCACCATTGGCAACCAAGGCCGAAAATTCGCCCAACGAATGACCTGCAACCATTTCAGGATGGAAGTTATCCAGCGTTTTTGCCAGTAAAACCGAGTGCAAAAAAATGGCAGGTTGAGTAACTTTGGTTTGTTTCAGGTCTTCTTCTGTTCCTTCGAACATAATATCCGTAATCCTGAAGCCTAAAATTTCGTTCGCTTTTTCGAAAAGTTCTTTAGCCAAAGGTGATTTTTCGTACAGATCTTTGCCCATTCCCGGGTATTGAGCACCCTGTCCTGGAAATACATAAGCTTTCATTTGTCGTGTTTTAAAATTACAGCGGGCAAATATACAGTTTTTTTCGGCTTCGGTGTTTCAGGCTTTTTGGACGGGTGTAGAACAAAACTTTCCAATTAATAAATCTGTTTTTCAATTGCTAATATTTATTTAAATCCTGAAGGGATTTAATGTCAATAGCCCCGGATGAAATCCGTGGTAAAATGGCGGAAATGGTAAAACAACCCTGTAATGGGTTGAATTTTTTCATTCTAATATTCAACCCTTCACAGGGTTGCTAAAATTTACCTTCATCTTGTCCCTGAGTTTTCACTCAGGGCTATTCACTTTCAACCACTTTGTGGTTAATTTCTGCAAATGGGAATTTTGTGATACACTCTTCTGGACTGTAGATAATAACAAAGTGACTTTGCGGGTATTTCTTACGAATAACTATTCACTTGGTCAACTACTTTCCAGGTGATTTTACGGTACACGTAAAACCGGTTCACATACAGTATCGCCCCAACATAAACCGGAATAAGCAGCAGATTGGCAAAATCGAACCAGTGTATCAGAAACTGATGCAAAAAGCCAACGGCAGCTGCAATAAGCATGATCGAGAAAAATTTGGCAACAGCAGCGCCTCCCTGTGTTGCAATTTTTTCGGAAGCGAAAGGAAACACCGGTTGGCCGTTGTAGTAGAATAACAACGTAAACAGGTAAATCGACATCAGGGCAATCAGGATATCAGGCAGGATTTTGATACCCCAAACCAGGCACAGGATAATCCCTAAAAGGGCATAAATCGGAATAAAAAAACGGACAAATGCGGCTTTGATAAAACCTTTAAAATAGATCGACGGCGATTCTGCAGGTAACACCCGGAACATCCAGCCGGCGTGTTGGTTATTCCCAATTGACATGGAACCTGAGAGCGTTGCAGCTACCATGAGGAACACATATAAAATGAGCAGATACATGTCGCCCTGAACCAACTCGTCGAGGTTAAACGATTTTTTAAAGAAAGGCATAATGACCATGATCAAAATGTATCCAATGGACGGGAAAAACGATTGTTTAAACAAGCGTTCGCGCCCGGTCATTTTCCACATCAGCTTAAAAGCAGAGCGCTCTTCCGAATTCCGGACAAAAACCCGGGATGAAAACCGATACCAGTAGTCTTTTTTGTTCTGAATGACTTTTACTTTCGAATTTCGGTCGCCTTGTTCCAGATCCATCAGTTTCCGGTTGAAAACGGGAGTGAGGTATTTGCCGGTAAAATAAATGGCAACCAACGGAACAATTAAACCTTCAGCAATAAAAATCAGGTGTTGAAGGTCGAAGTTCATGCTCGAAAAAGCTTCGATTAATCCGGAGAAAAAGGCTGGCGGAACCAGGTACGTGTACCAGTGAACCGGAAGGACCATATCTTTAATTGCCGATTTGTCAACCATATTCAGGCCAAATTGATAAGCGGCCATAAAAACGATGGCAATAACAATCTGGAAATACATCAGTACATTTTTGAGCTGTTCGCCGCTGGCCAGCCGCATGATCGCCAAATACAAAATATTCGCCAGAAACAAGGTAAACAGCACATTTAACAGGATGGTAGAAATGAAAATGAGTCCGGCGAGAAAGCCAAATTTGACAATGGCTACAACGATCGAAAGGATTGAAATGTTAAAGGCAATGAGCGTCAGGTATAGAAAAACGTGTGCATTCCGCGCCAGGCTTTGGGTGTTGCCTTTGATGGGCAAGGGTTGAACGATCACATTTTCGCTGGTGTCGAACAAAATGGTGGTGAACTCCGAAATGATCATCATGGCCATCATAATCATCACAAACAGGTGGGCAAAGAAGAAGAAGGTGAAGGCTGACTTGATGATAATCAGAAAAGACATGAAAATAGTACCCATAAAGATTTGGACGAGCGACTGCTTGAGCAGCATATTCCCGGTGGCTTTTTGCTGATTTTTAGCCAACCCTTTCATGCGGCGGTCGTCGAGTGTGAGCTTCAGTCTTAAAATGCGGATAAACTGACTGTAGTCGGCGCCCATTTTCTCAATAAACCAGCGGAAAGGAACAAAGAGCGAAAGTAGGAATCGGATCATGGCGTTTACTTTTCGAAGGCGTTAATGAAGGCTTCAGCTTTTTCGCCGTGATTGGTATTTCCGGTGAGGCGGGTAAACATCTTTTCGAGGTTTTCGTCGTTCGACAGTACGTTCAGTTCGTCGAACGATCCATCGGCAATCACTTTTCCCTGATCAATCAGGATGATACGGTCC
>Ga0302296_1001944_pt1 | contig 14252 bp, 13 predicted proteins | sample III_Fen_N3_1_FD_194546 | JGI IMG/M metagenome (GOLD analysis project Ga0302296, IMG submission 194546) | Peat permafrost microbial communities from Stordalen Mire near Abisko, Sweden - III_Fen_N3_1 | ecosystem: Environmental > Terrestrial > Soil > Wetlands > Permafrost | place: Sweden: Abisko... | reverse complement strand
ATTTATTTTTCTCGAGAATATATTCGCAACGTTTTTGCGGCTATATGTTGAGCACAAACTTATAGCAACGAACAACCCGAAATGTCTCATTTCAAGAAATGAAACATTTTTGTTGAAAAATTGAACGTAAGAGGTTGGGGATTTGAGTGCGCTATTGCTAAAAATTGAAACGTATTTTACTGAATATGTGGTATTTGCAAATTTTAAGTCAGAAAGAAAAAAAAGGAGGGAATATAATGTTAAAGTTTATATATACGGAACAGATAGATATGGATGAGATACTCCAACAGGAGTAAAATGTGAATAAAATCAGGTGAGCGAAGTGATTCCGGGGGGCGCGCGAACCACTGGTCATGAACACCTGCCTGTTGGAGGTAGGTGTGAGAAGTTCCAACTCGCGACTCCCCCAAATAAATCACTTCAGAAAAGTCATGACGACTTCCCTTTGTATTTTCAGGAAATGCATCATATCCACTCTAGCATTAAAATTTCGATTACTTGTAAATATCGTAGTTGGATTCGTTGAAAGTTCCATTCTTCACATCGTTGACTAAACACAGATTAGTAAGTATTACCGTAAATCGAAAATCCGTTGGTTCCAAATCATATCTAATCTCGGCCACAGACCACACATTATTACGTTTAAGGATAAAGTCATAACAAGGTCCATCATAAGTTCTTAAATGTACACTTCCATTAGCATCTTCATAACTCATTGGCTTGTTTGTCTTCGAATGTAATTCAATCACTTTTTGAAACGCCATTACCATTCTATGCTTAAAATTGTTGCTTATGGGTTTTACAAATACCAATGTTTTTATAGAATCAATTCTTTGTTCGGTTGAAAAAAAATCCTTTGCAAGATTTCTTTCCGGCATCCGTACTTCAATAAATGCTTGTTTGTCTTTTTCTACAATTCGAATTGAATGCTCGGGTACATTAGATATTGTTATTGCCTTAAACAAAGCAATCTCTTTGGTGGTGGTAGCGTCAATAGCTGGAGTCAGACGTTTTTTAACTCATATTCATAATTAAAGTGCTGGCAATAAGCCGTGCCGGTAATCAGCATCAATGCCGTCAGGAGGGTGAATTTAAGTCGGTTCATAGCGAAAAGGATGAGTGGTTATATTAATATCTTTTTGTGTTTTTACAAATCCGCGCCAGCGGGCGAAATACGATTGATAATTTCTATTTAATTCCAATATCTTCTTTTCTCAATTCTATCACATTAAGAATTAGTGTTAATACTAAAGAATCTTTATCAGGAAGTTGTCTTAAATTATATTTCCAGTTATCGTTTTTATATTCAATACTATTATTCAGCATGCAGATATATTTGTCTTTGTTTTTTAGTCCGTTTTCAGTAAAAAACCATTTCAAAATCATGGTTGCCCGGCCTTTTTTTACAATCATCATGCTGGTGCAATACTTATACTTATCCATATAGGCTTTATTTCGCGGTATTTCCAGGGTAATGATGGAATCGGCATTAAAGGCATTGTGAACGTATTTGCCCGTAGTAATGGTGACATAGTTTTCCATCTGTATAGAGTCGCGTTGCGAAGGCACATTATTATCCAGACCAAGCACACCGGTTATTTCACCGATCACTGTACTCTTTGTTCCAAAAATATTGTAACTGGGTAAAATATGATACATTAAAACACATTCTTTATCCTTTGATTGAATAACCGGAAAATATATTGAGTTCGTAAAAACACTTTCATTCAACCTAAAAACTTCAACATGTTTATTCTTTAAATCAGTAAAGTTAGATGGAAGTTTACAGTTGATACTATACACATTTGAAATAATGTTAGCATACCAAGAGAATGAACCCGGCTCCGGTTGGCTGTTCTGAGCTAAAACACAGACCGAAATGGTTAGAAATAGTATCGTTAAGCGGCTTTTAATTTGATTATTCATATACTATGATTCTGGGGTTAATATGTGTATTGTTTTTAGTCGGGCTTTCCATTTTGTCTTAACACGCAGCAAATCTATCGAATTATTTTTAATTAACCCATATTTTCGAAGGGTATTTTAAATTAACCCATGAAAATTGTTGAAGGAAGTTTTTCGTTTGGAGTACTTTCTCTTTGTATTTATAGGAAGCACACCATATTAACACTGTCATTTTTAAACACCGGTTACTTGTAAATATCGTAGTTGGATTCCCTGAAAGTTCCGTTTCTGACATCATTAATAATACTGACATTTGCCAGTTTCACCTGATAGACATAATCGGCCGAATCAATGGGAGTGGTATTATAGGGGTCGTATTCATCTGCCTGAATAAAACTGTTTGCCATTTTGCCATCCACATAAGTTCTAAATTCATAAGTTGAACCATCGAAAGTATCGATTTGCTCCTCTGTACGTAATTTCCCATTTATATATACTCTTTGTTGGTTCCAGCATAAATCATTCACTTTCATAAATGCCTTTAGGATGTTGTTTTTAAAAGAAATGCTTACCGGTATTGAATATAAATTAGTTTTTATCGGGAGATTTGAGACATCAAACTTTTCTCTAACATGCATCTCTATTACAGTCATTCCCTTTAACTCTTCTGATTTAACTGCCTTTTCTTCATATATTCTTTTTAGGACTTCTAATCGGATATTTTTATCAAGAGATCTGACCTCTAAATAACATTTCCCTTTTGATTCTACAATTCGAAGAGACGAATTATGACTTCCATCCGGATAAATAATAAACCCGACAACTTGCGTTGTATCATTTGTCTGAAAAAGTGGATTTAGAAGCCTTGTCATTTCTGAACTGAATATTCCCTGAACATCTATGCCTTGGCCGAATGATGACTGGCAACAAAGACTGCCAAAGAGTATAACTGCAATTAGAACGCTTTTGATTGATGCTTTCATTTTTGGTAAGTTTTATTTGTAAACCGTGTCAGCGGGGGCTAACTATTTGTTACTCTCCACAAAGCGCTAACTCGCTTAACTTCATTTTAAAACATTTTTACGCTACTTCTAACAGAAAAAAGGTTTTATAAAATGAAAGTACGGATAAATTAGCAATACAAGGGAACCTATCGCAATAGCACGTCTATAACTAACATTTTTTACGAACTCTATATTCAGTAAATTTACTCCAGATAGAACACAAATTATCGTTAAATCCAATGATAGATGTTTTATGAAAGGCATAAAAAGGCACAAAATTGATACAATTATGAGAAATATTGAAGTTGAGTTTTCTGTTTTCATACGTTCTTTTTTTTAGATAGGTGTAGTATTCAATTCAGCAATGAAAATGGGCTTTGGTTTAAACTCCTGTTTAAATGCTAGTTTCATATTTTATTTTTGAGCGCAATAGTCATTAAAGTTGACTTCAAGGGCGAAGCAAAAAAGTTTCACTCAGAAGTATTATTTATAAACCTCGTATTTCGATTCGTTGAAGATCCCGTTTAATCTATAATTTTCTTCTGTTTTCGCCCAATAAAAATATATAAAATGCAACCCACAACCGGCAGTAATACGATAAGCAATATCCAGACTATTTTGTTGATAGGCTCCTTAAAAGAAGATCGGATAACATCTATCAAATAATAGAAATGGTAAAGAACTAGTACGAGAATAAGGATTCGATGAATTTGATCAAGACTCATTGTGATTTTAGTTAGTCGTTTATTTATTCTCTAAATCGGCTTTCCTTACAGTCACTACCTGAAGAATTTGTGATAATGCTTTCTGGTCTTCACTTGGATTTTGTCTTTTATCATAGTTCCATTTACCGTTTTTATACTTAATACTATTATTCAGCATGCTGATATATTTATCTTTGTTTTTAAGTCCGTTTTCAGTAAAGAACCATTTTAAAATCATGGTTGCACGGTCATTTTTCACAATCATCATACTGGTGCAATACTTATACTTATACTTATCCATATAGGCTTTATTTCGCGGTATCTCAAAGGTGATAATGGAATCTGCATTAAACGAATCGTGTACTGATTTACCCGTTGTGATCGTGACGTAATTTTCAATTTGTATGGAGTCGCGTTGCGAAGGCACACAACTATCCACACCAAGCATCCCTGAAATTTCGCCAATTACTAGATTCTTTGTCCAAAAACCATAAAGAGGTAAAAGATTGTACAGCAAGATACATTCTTTGTCATTTGACTGAATGACAGGAAAGTAAGGAGAAGACATCTTCCAATTATTTTCATCTTTAAAAATTTCAACATGTTTGCTTTTTAAATCAGTAAAGTTGTCAGGAAGTTTACAATCGATATTATATACCTTTGAAACGATATCCGCATACCAACTGAATGAGCCCGGCTGCGGTATGTTGTTTTGAGCTAAAACACAGACCGAAATGGTCAGAAATAGTACCGTTAAGCGGCTTTTAATTTGATTATTCATACATTATGATTTTGGGGTTAATATGGATATTGATTTTACACGGGCTTTTTTGCTGAACCAACCAGACGATAAATGCTAATAATACAAAGTCTTTTCCCCTCTATCCAATAAAGTTCCGGGTTTCTTGGCTCTGTAAATATCCAGAAGTGATTCAATAAGTTTATAGGTGACCGGGAAACGAGATTCATGAAGTACCTCTACAATATATTCCGTAATTAAATTATTTTGATTCTGAATTGTTATGTAAAAATGATTAGGATCCAAAAAAATATCTTCTTTTGGCATCATTTCTTTCGTAAACCGTTCGTTTTTTGTTCCGAGTAAATCCACAGAATTGAACAAATCCGGATAGCTTTCGATATTAATTTTTAATGAATCTCTGAAATAGACAGAATATTTTTCTTTTAATTGTGGAAATTTCGTCTGAATTAATGAATTTATATTCTCCTTCTTTTCAAATCTGTTCATTATATCTTTAAACTCGTCATCCTTTTTAAATTTAAGAGTCTGGATGCTATCCAACACACTATAGACAATCGTAATTTTGTCGTTTTTCCGCGTGAGGTCTATTTTGAATTCTTTCGATTTTTCCAAAACGCATAGACCACATTTCGTAGATAAACTAATCTTGTAAATCTTATTTTCCTGTGCCAAGACGAGAACCGAACAAAGCAATAGCAATGAGCTAAGGATGATTGTTTTCATAGTGATTATCGAATTTAATGGATGATTAATATTCCATTTTATCTTAATACGTAGCAAATCTATCAAATTATTTTTAATTAACCGATATTTTTGAGGGACATTTTAAATTAACCTATTAAGATTTTTGAAGGAAGTTTTTCGTTTGGAGTACTTACTCTTTGTATTTATAGGAAACATGTCATATTAACGCTAGCATTAAAAACCCGGTTACTTATAAACATCGTAGTTACTTTCCTTGAACGTTCCGTTCTTCACCTCGTTGATTAAACGCAGATTTGTAAATACAACCGTATATCGAAAATCCGTTGGATCTAAGTTATATCTTATAGCGGCTACAGACCACCCATTGTTTGTTTTGACAGTTAAGTCGTAACAAGGTCCATCGTTATATAGGCGGGAGTCCAATTTTTAAATAAATTCTTGAAATTTGTCTTCTTTTGTGTGAAAATAGTAAATGAAAGAATAATGGCAACCCGCTACGATCGCCATTATTCTCATTATTCTTTCAATTCTAATAACTAGAGGTATTCATTTCACTTGCAACAATTGTTCCTACATTACAATCTAGTAAATCAATATGATCTCCGGTTATTAACGGATATTCTCCACCAGTGAATACTATACCTACATTACCTCCTCTAATTATTCCATAATCAAATTGAAGATGACCAATTTCACCATCTGACGATGTAGGTGAAAATGATTTCATTCTAATAAATGCAGCACAACTCTTCATCCAACAAGTGTTAAAATAAGGATCGCGAATTACTTCATCCAGAGTCCACGCCCAACTGTTCGTATAGTAATTTTCAGCAACGGGTAAGCTATAGCTTATACAATTACGCCAATGCCCATAAAGGCATGCCATAACTCCACAATCGCTTATTTGCGTTCCAAAAGAATTATATTCTGGATAGTCTACACGGAATACCTTTTGTATATATTCACCATCCTGCATTATAGGTGTATCTTGAGGTGCTTTAAAGGATTTGCTTTGAACGCTAGTTATTTTATTTGCGGTAGTACGTATAGAAAATAAAAATTTATCATATACAATTCCTTTTTCAGTAGAAACAAGACATGGTGTATTTAGTGTTTTTCCGTTGTATTCCCACACTATGTTAACCACACCCAGATCATTTTTCTTAAAAGCATATGCAGCTTTTGCCAAAGGTGATGCGTCCCCTTTGGAACGAATTGCTTGCAATATGTTCGCTGATGTGGGAAGCAACGAATCGATAAAATTGCGATAACCTGTTGTTATTTCTTTATTTTCTGGAATAGAAAAACGAGATGAGTTATTTTTATACACAATGAATGAAGAGTTATTATTCTTAAGTTCAGTTTTCACTGATTCAAGATCCGTTATAGTGGCTATTTGCCGAACATGTTCATAACGAATTAGCTTCAGTCCGTTACGCACCATATTGGAATCCATTTCAATTATTTTATTCAATTGTGCTTCCCATATTTGTGATCCTTTTGGCGTATTGTACGTTTTATCATAAACCCGAAAAACACTGTTTTGTGGCACCGTTGATTGTAAACTGGGGGCGTTCAGATTTTCTATCTCCGATTTAGAACAACCTTGAATCAATAATGCACTACTTACAATAACAATGGAAACAAATAATTTAATAAACCTTGAATATTTTGATTTCATATTTTTTCATTTTTATAGATTGAAAATTTAATTATTTCTGCCTTTTTCGCAGGCAATTTTTTTCGTAATTTATCCCAAACTATGTTAGGCTAAATTATAGTTTTACAATTAATTAGTACTTTTGTGCCGCCTCCTTTCCTTTTTTATACTTGGTTTGTTGGGGTAGAGGGGTGAGCTACAATCTGTCCGGTCCGCTAAAACTGAAAGATGAGCCGCCCCTTTTTTTCTACCTTTTTTTTTATTTGTTGTTGAATCAATAATTAGTTTCCGTTTTCTTTTTAGATTATCACTTTCATTACAGGTGCTGTATAGTCTGTAGGACCCGTGGGGGTTACAGCCATTACCCTAAAATAGTATTTACTTGCCACGTCGAGCCCCGTAACCTGAAAGTAGGATTGAGTACTGTGTCCGGCGGTTATCCATCCGGCTTCAGTTTCGGGTATTGCATCCTTGGCATATTGCCATATATACGCACCTGCTTTTTCTATGGCACGTGCTACCAGCCATACATTGCCAGAGTTATCACCATCCTGTGCTGCCAGTTCGGGTTTCTGTATACTTCCACTTTGTTTGGAAACATGAAAACCGGCGCTTAGAATTTCGGTTTCGTTGCCATTGGCTATTCTGTCCACATAAGCAGCCAGAAGACGAAACAGGTTATCCACCTTATCTTCAGCATCGTGCATGGCCGACACTGCCGTGTGGCTGCCATCCTTCGAAGCCAGATAAGCGGCGTCCAAAGCATCTACCGCTGCTTTAGCTTCCATAAGAGATACATCCGGATTTGAAAAAATCACACTTCCGGTCAATTTAGTAATTACATTTCGGCAGAAGGCTATTTTAGCCGCTACCGACAACTGGATAAAATCCAGTAGAGCTTTAATTTTCTTCATATCGATTTAAAATTTTAAAATAAATAAATATAGAAACAAATTATTGATTCCTTAATTTGAACGAATAAAACACCTTTAGGTAAAATTGAACCTTGGAAAAGTATTATCGAAGCTTCTCCAGGTAAAATAGAAGCTTGGATAAGCATTATCGAAACTTCTTCAGGTAAAATCGAGGCTTGGAAAAGTATTATTGAAGCTTCTTCAGGTAAAATAGAAGCTTGGAAAAGTATTATCAAAGCTTCTCCAGACAAAATCGAAGCTTGGAAAAGCATTATCGAAACTTCTTCAGACAAAGTCGAAGCATGAACAGACATTTTCCAAAACTGGTAAAATGCTTTACGAAATTTATTTAGACATTGTCAAAGACCGTATTCTATTTCACAACATTAACTTTTGCCAAAAATACAACTTTTGTTTCACTTAAATGCAATATTTTTTTAGATAATTCATTTTTTTTATCGTGGAAATAGATATTTTTTTTATTTAAAATGCCGAATGGGTTTAACAGAAAGAGTATATTGCTGAATCTCAACACGTTAATTCTTTGTGATTCAATGTGGCAAAAATGAGTCGGAATTATTCGTATGGTGATAGAACACCTTCAGTTCATTTGATTTTAGCCGTCAGATACTTGAAGTCATTTTGCGCATAGATTTCTTGTTTTAAAAATTTAATCAAGAAATAAACCGGGTTGAGCGTTTTATAAAAAGTTGCTAAATTTCCAGAGATGCGCAACTTTGTAAAAGGTCGAGATAATTGCGTTGTTTTATTTGTTTATTTTTGCAGCAGAAAAAACCACTCAAAAATATTAAAATGAAAAAAACAAATTGGCTGGCTGTAATGCTTTTCTTCCTAATATTGGGGACGCAACTCCTTACCGCACAAACGCACAACATTGCTGTAGATGTAAAGAAACCGGGTTCGACCATTCAAAAAACCATGTACGGCATTTTCTTCGAGGACATTAATTACGGCGCCGATGGCGGGTTATATGCCGAAATGATTAAAAACCGCTCGTTCGATTTTCCGCAGAATCTGCTCGGTTGGACTACCTTTGGGAATGTGGAAGTACGAAAAGATGGTCCGTTTACCAATAATCCCAACTACGTGCGCTTGTCGTACGCCGGGCACAATGACAAACAAACCGGGCTGGACAACGAAGGTTTTTTCGGAGTAAGTGTAAAACAAGATGCGGACTATCGTTTTTCGGTATGGGCACGCTCAGCCGAAGGTAGCGGAAGCATCCGCATTGAGTTGGTTGATCCTGAAAGCAATGTGTTTGTGACCCAAAAGCTGACGATTGATTCAAAAGACTGGAAAAAATATCAAGTCGTTATTAAATCTGGCAAAGCCGAAGCAAAAGGGCGCCTGCGCATTTTCCTGACATCGAAAACCGCTGTGGATATGGATCATGTGTCGCTTTTCCCGGTTGATACATGGAAAGGACGCGAGAACGGGTTGCGCAAGGATTTAGCACAGGCTCTGTACGATTTGCATCCGGGTGTGTTTCGCTTTCCCGGCGGTTGCATTGTGGAAGGCACCGATTTGGATACCCGCTACCAATGGAAAAATTCGGTAGGTCCGGTTGAAAACCGCAAACTGAACGAAAACCGCTGGCAATATACGTTCGCCCACCGCTTTTTCCCCGATTATTTTCAAACCTATGGCATGGGATTTTTTGAATTATTCCAATTGTCCGAAGATATAGGTGCTGAGCCGCTTCCGGTTATCAGTTGCGGATTGGCATGTCAGTTCCAAAATCAGGATGTGAAAGCACACGTTCCGGTAAGTGAATTGCAGCCTTATATTCAAGACGCGTTGGATTTAATTGAGTTTGCCAACGGCGATGTTACCACCAAATGGGGAAAACTTAGGGCGGAAATGGGTCATCCCGCATCGTTTAATCTGAAACAACTGGCTGTGGGCAACGAGCAATGGGGAACATTGTACCCCGAACGTGTGGAGCCATTTATGAAAGCCATTCATGCCAAATATCCAAGCATGAAAATTGTAGGTACTGCCGGTCCAAGCCCCGATGGAAAAGACTTTGACTTTGGTTGGAGCGAAATGAAACGCCTCAAAGCCGATCTGGTTGATGAGCACTATTATAAAGATCCGCAATGGTTTTTGTCCAATGCCACCCGTTACGATAAATACGACCGCAACGGTCCGAAAGTATTTGCCGGCGAATATGCCTGCCACACCAAAAGCGGGAAAAATAGTTTCGAAGCCGCACTCTGTGAAGCTGCCTTTATGACCGGACTTGAACGAAATGCCGACGTGGTTTATCAATGTACTTACGCACCACTTTTTGCCCATGTACAGGGTTATCAGTGGAGACCTGACTTAATCTGGTTCGATAACTTGCGCAGTGTCCGTTCGGTGAATTACTACGTGCAGCAATTGTATGGAATGAATGTAGGAACAAATGTATTAACAACCGTGGAAAATAAACTTCCATTGACCGGACAGGATGGAATCTTTGCTTCGTCGGCATTGGATAAAAACAAAAATGTAATTATCCTGAAAATTGCCAACACAAGCGATGCGGCTAAGAAAATAAATTATACTTTCAATGGATTGAAAGCTGCCGTGCGTAAAGGCACACAAACCGTTTTGAAATCGGATGTAATGGAGCAGGAAAATACACTTGATAACCCGACGGCAGTTGTTCCGGTGACAAAAGACATTACCGTTTCGGGCAATAGGCTGGATGTGGAATTAGCATCTAAATCGTTTAGTGTGTATATAATTCAGTTGTAAGTAAATTTTTTATACATTTGTTCGATTAATAATTAATCTGCATACAAAATGGCAAAATCTGTAAACCGAATCAATCCAGTGAGGCAAATAAGTAGTTTTATAAGAAACAGCGAAAATTCGCATGTTTGGCAATTCTCGCGGGTGGGAGGCGTAAATAGGGTGAATTTATTGTCGGGTGACGATTTGAAAGCACTCGGTCAACTCGATCAAAAACTTTGGACTGCACTAAGTTGTCCTGTTCTTGGTTTGGAAATAGATGCAAAAACGTTGCAATTGATTGATGCCGATAAGGATAATCGGATTCGCGTTCCTGAAGTGTTGGAAGCTGTTCGTTGGATCACTTCATCCATTAATAATTTGGACGATTTATTGTTGGATAATAAATGTTTGCCCCTTTCGGCTATCAATACCGAAACTGAGGAAGGGAAAATTCTACTAGCTTCTGCAAAACAAATTCTTACGAATCTGGGCAAACCGGATCAGCAAGAAATATATGTTGAAGAAACTTCGGACATAACGAGCATTTTTGCCGAAACAAAATTTAATGGTGATGGCGTTATAACCGAAGATTCGACCGATAATGATACTGATAAAAAGCTGATTGCCGATATTATTGCGAGTGTTGGTGCTGTGGACGACCGTAGTGGAAAACCGGGAATAAACACAGAACTTATTGAGACTTTTTTTCAATATTGTGTTGAGTATTCCGATTGGAATAAATTTGCCGAAGAGAATCCTTCGGAAATATTGCCTTTTGGAAGCGAAACGGAGGATGCGTTACAGGCTTATCTTGCCGTAAAATCCAAAATTGATGATTACTTTTTGCGTTGTCGCCTGTCGGAATACGATCCGGCTTCTGAAAATGTATTTAATCTAATGATTGCTCAGTACGAAGCCATTAGTGCTAAGGATTTGTCGGGATGTTTGGACGAAATTGCAGCACTTCCAATTGCTAAAACCAACGACAAGAAAGTACTTCATCTCCATCAGGGAATAAATCCGCTTTGGGAAAATGCGCTGCAAATATTCATGCAACTGGTCGTAAATAGGTTGTTTCCGCAAAAGAAATATTTGACACTAACCGAATGGGAATCTATTGCACCTAAATTTGAAAAATACAATCAGTGGAAAGCCGATAAAAAAGGAGAAGCTGTAGAAATTCTCGGGTTGGAAGTTGTTAGGGAAATACTTGATGGAGGCAAAAAAGAAGTCTTAATTTCATTGATTGAACAAGATTTGGCTTTAGAAACCGAAGCAAATAATATCCTGATTGTAGATAAACTTACCCGTTTTTATTGCGATATTTACCGACTGCTTGAGAACTTCGTGAATTTTAGTGATTTTTATGCGCCCGATTCGCAAGGTGTTTTTCAGGCCGGGAAACTATTTATCGATCAGCGTTGCTGCGATTTATGTATCCGCGTAAACGACATGCCGAAACACAATACTATGGCTGGATTTAGTGGAATATGTCTGATTTATTGTGACTGTGTGTCCCGATTGAAAAACGAGAAAATGACTATTGTAGCCGCCCTTACAGATGGTGATATTGATAATATTACTCTAGGTAGAAATGCTGTATTTTATGATCAATCTGGCGGCGACTGGGATGCGACCATTATTAAGATTATTGACAATCCAATAAGCATTCGTCAGGCATTTTGGTCGCCATACAAAAAAGTATCGCGTTTCATTTCCGAACAAATTGAAAAGGTTGCTTCATCGAAAGAAAAAGCAGTACACGCTTCTACAACAACACATGTTGAAAAAGCTGCTGCAAAAACTGAAAGTGGACTGACACATACACCTACCGAAGCACCGCCAACTGCTCCAGCTGCCCCAGCTGCTCCCGTACAAGCATTTGATATTGGTAAATTTGTTGGAATTTTTGCTGCTTTGAGTTTGGCTTTGGGTGCAATTGGTTCTGTTATTATGTCGGTTCTTACTGGTTTCCTAAAATTGAGTTGGTGGCAAATGCCGTTGGCCATTGTTGGAATTATGCTTACTATTTCATTGCCTTCGATGGTGTTAGCATTTCTGAAACTACGTAAGCGTAATTTGGCTCCGGTACTCGATGCTAATGGATGGGCAATTAATGCCAAGCTTACAATTAATATCATTTTTGGACGGACACTTACTCATTTGGCTTCGTTACCAGCCAATTCCAAAGTAAATCTGATTGATCCATTCCAGAAAAAGAAAAATCCGATTTTGCCAATATTACTTATTCTGCTTGTAATTTCTGTTATAGCGGTGCTGGTGTTGTGGCGGTTGGGTTACACTGATGGATTGTTGGATAAATTTGCTAATTTGTTTCGGGTAGCTAAACCAACTCATACTCCTACACATTGATTTACTATTCAATACTTTCGGGAAGCTCTCGAATGGTATTAATTCGGTTGGAAGTTTTATGCAACTTGACAAGCATTCCATTTATAGCATCCTGATAATCTATAAGATAATCGGGATGCAATTTTTTTGTAACCAGACTGATAAGTCGTTTTAGCAGCAAGCCTACCTTGTAATCGTAGCCCGAGAAACGAGCTCCAAAAATTGGAATCGGATACTCGAATTGTTTTTCCAGCACATAAATCACCAGATCGGCTTCCAGCTTCTTGCTTTTGGTTTCGATGGTAAACTCGCCGATTCTTTTGGTACAGGCATTCAGCCTTTTGACGAGTTGATGCTGAATGGTTCGTCCCTTAAATTCTTTCAGGCAAAGCTTGTCAATATCTTCCTTGGCTTCTTCAAACAACGTTTGTTCGCCACCGTCCTTATCCAGAAAATTGACCAACAGAAATTCATAATTGTAGCGTTTTGCAGCCAGTTTTATAACGATATCCACCAACTCTTTTTTGGAGAGTTCGGCAACTTGTTCTTTAAGAATGGCTTTGTCGCGGAGCATAAGGGAAAGATAAGTATTTGAATCGCAAATATAGGCAATTTGAATAGAAATCAGAGATTAAAGTTTCAAGAAAAAAGCAGAGCCAAACTGACCCTGCTTTCGGATACATACGTTCTTTAATATTATTTAGCATCCAAAATAACCGGAGTACTGTTTTTGCCACCATTCATTATGATCAATTTGGCATTAGGCGAAGTGGCAATGGCTTTAATCATTTCGTATTGCAATTGCTTATCGCTTAATCCGGTACTCAGAATTTTCTGATAATCGGCTATTCCTTGTGCTTCCACGCGTTTACGTTCAGCTTCCTGCTTTTCTTTTTGAAGAACAAAAGTCATTTTCTGAGCTTCCTGTTCAGCGTTAATCTTCGATTCGATTGTAGCTTTTACCGATGCCGGAAGAGTAATGTTTCTTACCAATAATTGTTCCAGCATCAATCCTCTGGATTTAAAATCTTTTTCAATGGTTTTAAAAATCCGTGCCTGAAACTCATCGCGTTTTGACGAATATAAGGCAACTGCATCGTAATAAACGGCATTATCCCTGATTTTGGTGCGGCAAATGGGACGAACAATTGTATTGCGGTAATCTGTTCCAATTTCTTTCAAAATACGAGGGGCTTCGCTCGGCACTACCTTATACAAAACAGTTAAATCAATAACCACTTCAAGACCATCGGCCGATAATACCCGGATGGCATCATCCCCCGATTTATCGCCTTCATTTTGCACACCGGACATGGTGTAATTCTGAGTGCGAATATCGAAAGTAACAACTTCAACCAACGGATTTACCACATTCAAACCGCTTTCCAACGTTTTGTCATTTACTTTCCCAAATAGTTTTTGTACACCAATTTCGCCGGGATTCACTTGCACCACCGATGAAAAAAGAATACCTACAATCACCACGATTATGCCCACAATTTT
>Ga0302296_1001938_pt1 | contig 14273 bp, 16 predicted proteins | sample III_Fen_N3_1_FD_194546 | JGI IMG/M metagenome (GOLD analysis project Ga0302296, IMG submission 194546) | Peat permafrost microbial communities from Stordalen Mire near Abisko, Sweden - III_Fen_N3_1 | ecosystem: Environmental > Terrestrial > Soil > Wetlands > Permafrost | place: Sweden: Abisko... | reverse complement strand
TTTTCTATAAATTTTTCCCTATTTAAATTGTCAGTAACTGTAAATGTCATTATTCGTGGAAGTATATCACCAGGATATACTCGTGGTAGTCCTCTTTCTATCACAAGTGTATCCCAATTATCTTCTTGAAATGCATTAGTAGATTTACATTGTTGTGCATAGAATCCTTCATCTCCTATTGCAACATTGTGGTCTCCTAAAACTGTCATCTATACTCCCCCTGTTGTTTTCTTAGTTACTGGTTGTTTAGCTACTTTAGCTGTATCTGTATCCTTTTTACCTGTTGTAGATTTCTGTGAAGGTAATCCTTTAGGTTTTAATGCTCCCTCATTTGCTTCTGTAACTAATGCCATTAGTTCATGTTTACTCATATGACTTGCATCAATTGTTATTGGTGCATGATAATGAGTATGTACTGCTGATGGACTTATTGCTGGTTTTATACTTGTTGGGTCAGCACTTATATGATCTAAATTAAAACTACTTAATCCTCTCATTCCAGCATTTGCTAAACTACTAGTCCAATTAAACCATGTTGCTTCTGTAACATGACTTAAAGGTCCTGATTTAGGTGGACTATTTGGTAATTTTGATCTTAACCAATTTAATGCTCCATCTATACTAGGCATACCTTGCATCATACCTTGAGCAAGAGAACCTATTATTAATATTCCCCATTTAGCCATTTCTTGTGGTGAACCTACCATAGTATCATATATAGCTTTAGATATACTTGGTAATATCCATTTAAATCTACTCATATCAAATAAGTCTGCTATATCTTTACCCATTTGTGGGTCTGTCATGGGTCCTCCACCTGTAACATTTCCACGTGGTCTATTTGGGTCATTTGATTGAACGTTTGCAGCTGATGCTGTTCCTGGTAATAACTTACCTAGTTGTTCCCCTAACCAAGTTAAAGGTGTTTCGGTTTTTCCATTATCATTCATTTGATTTCCAAACCAGCCTTTATCCATTTGATTTCTTATCCATTTAGAACCATATGGTGCTTCAGAATCTGGTAATTCTCTTGGATCAGATGAATATTGGAATCTACCTGTTGTAATCCCAGTTCCTGGTATTATTTCAACACCAGATGGAACTAATTTCTGTAATGGTGATTCTGTTGGTGATGTAACAGGTGGATCATTTTTATGTTTATCTGCTTCGTAGTATATTAAAGCTAATACACCAAGAACTGCAACAAGTCCAGCATATGCAAGCCAAGCTGTAGTTGCAACAGCACCTTGTCCTGTTGCTAATCTACCCTCTGCTATAGCAGCTGCTGATGCTGAATCTCCAGCAGCACTTGTTCCTAATACCATTCCCCACATTTTACCTATTGCACCTGGGAATAATATTGATATTGCTACTAGTGGTCCTGCTGCTAATCCTGCTACTGTTATAAGACCAAGGACTAATGCTAATACACTTGTAAGCTGTATTTTAGCATCTCCTATTTGTATATAATGTCCTATTATGAAATCCATAAATGGTGTTAATGTATCCATAGCCCATATTAATAATGGTATAAACCCTTCTCCAAGTTTAGCCTGGAAAACTGTCCATTTACCAGTAAATATAGCCATCTGACCAGCAGCTGTATGTACCATGTTAGCATTTACATTCTGTGCTTTTGCAGCAATTGCTGAATCAATAGCAGACTGTCTTGCATCCTGTGACATCTCTTTAAACTGTTTAGTAGATAATCCCATATCGGTTAATGATATACCGAAGTTACCTAATGCCATAGGTGAACCTGATGTAACCATCTTGTTATACATGGTTGCTACTGCACCTAGGTCTGCATTTGGTTTAATATATGTTAATGCAGAAACAGCTTCCATACCAGCTTGTGTTCTAGCATTATCCCCACCAGAAGCCATTAAAACAGAAGGCATAATATTCCTTAACTCTTCTGTACCTCTACCTGTACGTCCTTGTACACTTTGTAATATATTCATAAATTGTGGTGCTGCATCTAATGATTGTTGTGCATTCATTCCTAATGCTCCACCAGTAACCATATTCTGTTTTTCCATGGTTGCAGCTGCTTGTACACTCTGTTGTATAAACATACCACTCATTAAAGACATACCAGCTAATGCAGCACCTGCTGCTACTCCAGCACCCTTTAAAGCACCTTTTAATCTATCTACTCTGGTTGTAGTTTTATCAATTTGATTACCTGCCTGTTTCATTTCATTTGAAATTTTCTGAACATCTTTATCTGAATATCCAAGCATTTTAAGTTGTTTTTGTAACTTTTCTACTTCTTTTCTTTCTTTTTCTATCTCTTTAATATCAACAGGTGTAACTTTAGGGTTTTCCATACCCAATTTATGTATATCTCGTTGTAATTTTTGAAAACTAGTAGAAGCTTTACCAACCTCTTTTTCTACTCCAGCAACTTCACCTCTAACCTTCCTAAGCATACCAGATACATTATCCTCTGAAAGTAACCTAAAAAGTACAGTAACTGCATTAAACGCCATGATCCAATCTCCTTTTATTTATTATTTTGTTTTTTAATTTTTTCCATTTCTTCATTTTCAGCTTTTATTTCCATATAATATCTTCTCCATAAAAATCTGAAATCACGTTCCTTTTTACGTTTAATTACTTCAGAAGGTAATATACTAAGATGCTTACTTATTCTAAAAATTATCTCTCCTTCTAAATGATTAACTAGCTTGAAATAGTTTCACATCAGATTCAGGACTAATTCCTAATCTTCGCATTGCTGATGTAGCAACAAATGTTCTAATATCAAAGGGTACATTTAACCAAAACGCCAATCTTTTATCTCTATCACCTGTTGGTGGAGTTACATATGTACATAATATATCATGTACTTGGTCTAAAAGCGAACCAGACATATTTTCTTCTAGTTTTTTAGTTGTAGATTTATATATATCATCTTCTTCATCTGTAAGTAATTCTGGAGTCTGTGCTCCTTTAACCATCACAGACTTTTCTAAATCTGAAAGTTCTGCATATATTGATAAATCTACCTGTAAAGCAGATAGATCATCGGTTGATTCTATTGACTTTAAATTAAACTTTAAAAGCTTATAACTATTATCTATCAATGCTACTACTTCAATCTTTAGTCTATCTGGATTGAATAACTCTAAAAACTGTTCTTCTGTCTCTATGACTTCTTCAAACTCAGAAACAGCTGTTTCAACCTTAGCTATTTTTTCTGGTATAACAACATCATTTTCATAATTAGCTGCTCTTTTAACTGCTGCTGGTATATCTAAGTCTTCAATTCTAAGGCTTTTCTTATCTCCGCCTGGTAATACGTCATATTCTTCTTTAAGTTCTCTTCTTTCTTTAGTTCTATTACGTTTTGACATTATAATGTCTCCCTATTTATAATAATTATTTAAATAAAAAAATGCCAGAGCGAAATATATCTAAATAGATATTTTGCCCTGGTCTTGTTTGCTTCCTTAACTATATTCGGTTTTTAATACTTTTCCTTTTAAAGCCATTCCTGGCATAGTTGCCTCTGTTTCTTTCCTTCCCTCAATCTTACGATTTCCTTCAGTGAATATACAATCATATAATGCATGTGTTGCTACTGGTTTTGAATCATTACCTGGTTTCTGCATGATAAGTATAGTATATCTTTTCTTTTCTTCACGACATAGACGTACTGCATCATACAATATTGCATGATCTTTTGGTTTAATTAAATCAAAGTCTATATCATATTCTCCAAAAATGAAATCTATTGCATTATGAGAACCACCATATCTGACTCTTTCTACTTTAGATTTTTCTTTGATGTCAATTCCATCGCACATGATTGGGTCTAATCCTTCAATGTGTATTTCGCATAGTTCAAAAAATACCATACTTATGCACCTCCTGCTGCTGGTGCTTGAATTATCTCATTGTCCACTATCATGTGTACTGAACCTACTGGTCTTACTTTCATGTTTTTAATAAGTTTAAATGGGTCTAATGGGTCTGTTTTAATCTCTAAGAAGAATCCGTCATCTGCTGGTTTACCGTCTTCTGTTGATGTTTTTGCTTGTAAGTTTCCTAATGAAACCTCGTTTTGTAAGAATCCTATACATGATTGTTCTACCATTGCTCTAGATGTGATAGTATTATTCTTTTTAATCATACCTAATGCAATTTTGTTTGTTTCAACTGATTGATAATCTACATTAAATCTGTGATGTAAGAATGCATCTGTCGGTCTTGTTCCACCTGGTCCAATTCTGTAAGATGTTGTTACTGCCATCATTGGTTCTGGTTTTCCTACGAAATCCGGATTAATACTTGGTCCATCTACTACAAACCCTGCTCCTGTATAATCATCTGCTAACTGTCTTCCTATTTCTATAATATCTTCCATAGTCTTTGATCTATACGATTTATATGCCGGGTCCATGAAATGCTCTGTACATGCACATTTAGCTGCATATGCGGCTTGCATTTTAGGATTTGTGTGTATTGAGACTGTACCATCATTTATAAATGTTGTTTCTGATGAATCAGTCATTTTAAATATATCAGTTTTATCATCAACTAAATCTTTTGTTGGGTCTATTGTAAATATTGATGCTCGTTTTAATCCTGTTAGTCTTAATGCTAATATGTGGTCACGAACTAATTTCATAACAGCCACAGTGTAACATCCTGCATAAAGCTCAACCATTTGCATATCAGCTTTTGTTTCACTTAACGTCATAGCATCTGTCCACATTTTCTGTGTTAATACTGCTGGTGTTGCTGATGTTCTAATATTTATAGCATATACTTTTTCGATACCCAATTTATCTAATGATACATTAAATATTGAACCTTCTATAAATACATCTTTAATAGCTGCTAGTAATGGATTAGCTGATGCTTCTGGACCTAATTCTGATAATGCTCCTGCATAGTCTACAAATTCGTATACCACATTAGGATCATCAGCAACTACTCCTGCATCTCCAATAACTACTATTGCCTTAGCCCCTGAACCTCTAGGGTACATTGGTTCGGCTGAATCGTTCTCAACTAGTGTTGGATTGTTTACTATTGTCATATTCATCCTCCTTTATAATTCCTTATTTTTAATCTTTTAATTATCGTTAATTTCCCTGCCATAATTTATCACCTTTGTTGTACTTCATCATCTAAATTTTCATCTAATTCATCAATGTAAGCACAATATAATTCTGTTCCAACTACATACTCTTCATCTCGTATATATGTTATTAGTATAGAATTATGATAAACTTCTGGAACTACACCCAATTCATCTAAATTTGTTGGAGAATTAATTTCAATATCGTGAACATTCGTCTCACTAAATGCATCTCCAGGACCTCTATAATTAACATCTAATACATCTGTAACATCTGAAAAAGGACATATTCTAGAAACAGTACCTATGGCATCACATGTAGTACCTGTTGTTTTACAGTTACCATCATCAAAATTCTTACATTGAGTATAATCAGCCATAAATATCTTTCTTAATGCTTGACGTACCTGCCATGTAAGACTATCTTTCTGTACTAAATCATTTCCCCATATATGTAATGAAATAGCTCCAGGAACTGATGTTCTTAATATACGCTCCTTTATATAATTTATTTTAGGATGTTCTGGATCATAATATGGGTGATCTATATTTAATGGTCCTTTTCTATAATATATATGGTCTTTCTCTGCACCTGCACTTCCATTATGCATAGTAACAGCTGGTGTTCTATCTTGTGGGTCATAACTTCTTAATAAAGTAACATCATCTTCTAAAGTTAAATCTGCACGTTTAAGAATATTATAGAAACATAGCATTCCCATATCTGGATGTGTTGTTTCTGTCATATTATAATCCTCCTAAAAATGATGCTTCTATTCTTGATGTTATTATTCCTTGTATTGCTACTGCATCTAATGTCATACCTTCTACTGCAAACATATCTGGTGGTACATGTCCTTTAGTACCATGTTTAGATGTATAACCTTGTGGATAATTTGTATGCATCCATCTAATTTGTCCTGGTGTGGACATTGTTTTATGTCCTCCCATAATATATGGTGCTGACTGCGTTTTTGATATTATCCATAACATATTTGAACCCATAGGTAAAACCTTCATACTATCCTTAAATGTTCCAGGATGACTACCTGGAGACCACCCATGTACTGGTTTTGGTTCTGTAAATTCTGGTGCAGCCTTCTGTAATACCTCTTTAATAGCTATTCCAGCAGCAAACATACCCTGTGCTAATGCAATTTTAAATCTATCATTATCTAATACACGTTTCATTTTAGTAAAATCTACACGTATAAATGCACTACCTACTGTCATTCTACCCTTTCCTTCGTTAAAGATACCTCTAAGTGTGGTATTAATGTTGTAAATTGTAATGGGTCTCCTATTACTTGAAAAAATCCTTTATATTCTTTACCGTTATGTGGTATTATTTTAACCTTATCTTCTGCACGTATATCTATATCTAAATCTAAATTTAATAAATCTTTAGATTGTTTTGAATGTCCATAATCCTTTGTTGTTTCTGTTGAAATTTGTGGTTGGAAATCTCCTACAACCATTTCAACTTCCATCAAACATGAAGGCTTACTATCATATCCATCACTACCACAATCTAATAGTACAGGATTACCATTATCATCTACCCCTAGCGGTGTTCCATGAGGCATTTCTCTAAATATTCTAATATCTGCATTTGGAAAAAACACCATTAGTGACACCTCATTTTTGAACCAACAGGTGGCATAGGTCTTAATCTAGCTAGATATTTCTTATATTCATCTAAATAACTAACATTTTGTTTAGCTGTGGTACTAACATCACTCTCATCTTTATATACAACTGCTGTATTTCCTTCACGTTCCTGTAATGTCTGTCTTGATGAAGCTATCATTTTCTTCTTTTCAAGCCAAGCTAATACACCAAATACACAACACCTTCGGGCATCACGATTTGACCTATCTAAAGTATCATCTTTGGTATCAGTTTTAATATCACCAGATAAGTTTATGATTTTCCATACTATTTTTTCGTTTAATGCTGTACCAGATATATTTCCTTCATTTATAACATCATCAACGGTACATAGATCAACGCCCATGGTAATCACATCCTCATTTCATTAATCTAAACAGTACCTGTAATTCAAATGGTAATGTACTTGTTCCATCTTTTATAGCTTTCATTTCATTATCATACCAAGCTTTAATTTGTTTATCAGTTAAATCAGATGCTCTAATTCCCATTTGTTGCCATTTATATCCACCTGGGATAATTTCAATGGTACAGTTATCAGTATCTGGGTTTCCTTCTGATGGATAAGCGATTATTACATCGTTAAGCCTTTCACATTTAGGACATTCTACTGTTTCACGTTTAGCTCCTGGATGCATATAATGTTCTGCTTCAACACCTAAATTTGTTCCACATGAACCACATACAGTTTTCTTTTCTATTTCTGCTTTTTCTTCTGCACGATGATCAGCTATTTTTTTAGCCTGTATTTGTGCAATTTGTTCATCATACGATAAAACAGGTTCTTCCGCAGCTACTGCTGCTGGTCTTCCTCTTTTAGCCATTTAAAATTCCTCCATTAAAAATAAATTGGGGAAGAGAGAATTAATCTCTCTATGCTGTAACTAAATTATCTAATTTCATAAATGCATCAGTTCTTTTAACCCTTATAGTCTGGTAAGTTACGATGTTATAAGCATGTTGTTCGCTTTCATTTTCACCTTTGTATCTTAGGTTAATGTCTTCTTCAACAATCCTATCAGCAACCCTTTTATCTACTGCAAACATAAGTCCTTCATCTTTTACGAAGTATGGTTTAGCAGTCTGTTTTGCATCATTATTACGCATTGGGTGTTCTAATATATCAGCCATTCCACCAATAAATAATCCAGATTCTGCTAACATTGAAGCCCCTGAATTACCGTATGCGTCTGCTTTAAACATTGCCATTCGTGCTCCCTGTGAAACTAGCATTTTATCTGGCTTATATCTTGAAGCAGCTGTGAATTTAGATTCCATGTCCACAACACTGTTAAATATTTCTACTGGTGTTGTACCTGCTGCGTTCCATTCTTTTCCTCCAGTAACTGCATAAGGTGTACTGTTGTTTCCTGTTGCACTTCTGAATATACCTCTAATTCCTAAATTTACATCTCCATTGAAGATTAAATCTTCTAGGTTCTCACGAACAAGTGTTGAAGAACCTTCTACACCACTTGTAGGTAAATCTCCAGTATTCTGAGCAGCCTGTAAATCCTTTCTGTGAAGATAGAAACCATGAGCAATCTCTGGGATTACAACTGATGCTTTCCTGAAATCAGCTATTTCCCTTGGAATTGGTTGTCCTTTTATACCCCTTTTAGCTTCTCCTTCTAAGGTTAATCTTTCTTCCTGTGTAACCATCTGTGTTCCTGGTGGTAATTTACCAGTGTACATTGCAATACATTGTGTTCCAACTAAATTTCTTGGAATTGTCTCTAGCATTTCTGCATCAAAAAAACTATATGCTCTTTCTTGTAACATTCTTAATCATCTCCTATCGTCTAAATCTACTCTTACAAGATCACCAGCATCTCCACCATCTATTAGTCTTCCTGCAATAACCTTACCTTCACCTATTGCTTGTGCTAATACTGCTTGTAATTCTGCTGTTGTTGGTGCTCCATCTTTAGCAATTGTTGCTATTGTTGGTGCTGTGTATGGTACTGCAAATCCATCTGCATCAGACATAACATACATACCCTGTGTAGCTCCAGAAACTCCTGTACCTAACTTGACATATCCTACACCTTTATCTATTGCTTCTGGCATACATCCTGATTCCCATCCTGTTTTAGCAACCTGGAAACCACTACCATTATCAACGGTTTGTAATTGTGATTTAAGTGTTAATCCTACAACAGTACATCTTGCAGTTCCTTTTTTAACCTTATTTGCTGCTGTACCATATTTAATAAATTGGTAGTTGCTTAATGCTTCTTCTGCATTAATTTCCCTACTCATCCTTTGTCCTAACTGGTCTTGAAAAGTCATATTATTCATCTCCTCTTAAGAATCCTTCTTCTTTTAATTTTTTACGAAGTTCAGCTGCTCTTTGAGCATCCTCATCAATATCATCTTCAGGGTCATCATTACCTTGACCAGGTACATCTCCTGCTGGTATATGAGTTTTAGCTAATTCCATTGCTTTAATGTCAGTTTTAATACAACTATCAACATCTTCTTTGATGTCCTCTTCCGAGAAACTTTTAGATAAAACTTCCATATATGAATCTTCATCTTTAATTTCAGTTTCAGCATCTAAACTTTTAACAAGGTCTAATGCTTTAACAATCAAGTCATCATGTTCTTTTTTAGCTGTTGCGTTATTTACTGCATCAACAGTTTTCTGTAACTCTTTAACTTTATCTTCTGAGTCACCTAATTTTTTCTCTAAATCAGTTTTATCAACCTGTAAAGATTTAACTAATTCATTCTGGTCTTCATACTCACCTAATTGAGTTTCAAGTGTATCTAATGATTTCTGTAAATCAGAAACATCAGTTCCTTTTTCTTTTAATCCATTGAATAAATCTTTCATTGCACCAATTTTTGTATCAATTGATTTTAAAAGTTTATTCCTTTCGTCTTCTACCATAATTTCAACTCCTCATTTCTTTAATAGTCTCAATACCTAAGTCAAGTGTTTCATCTAATTCTCTTAGCATATTATCTAATTCTTCATCGTTATTATTTGATGTAAGCGTTTTTGTAATCTGAGCACACATAGTACATTCTTGTGCTGTTCCACGTAAATCCCACGCTGCTGGTGTATCTGTTAAAGCTATTTTAACTATATTACCATCATCTATCTCTCCAGCATCATTTTTAGCAGTGGCTGTACCCTTTATACTTCCACCAAGCTTAGCACCTACTTTTAGAAGACCTTTAACTACTGGTGTCCAATCTTCTGTTACTTCAAAGTCCGCCCACACTTTATTTTTTTCAATCCATGCATTTTTAACTGCACCAACTATTGATTGTAAGCCTTCTTTATGATTATCATCCATTGGGATTCGTAATCTACTCCCATCAACTGATATTCCAGTTTTTAATTGTTTTACTATACTTTCTAAAAAGTTCATTGATAGCGTATCACCTTGTTTATCTTTTAAACCTGATGCTACACCTAGTTTAACACGATAAGGTGTATTTTCTTCATCTATACTTTTAACAAAAGGCATAAAAAATTTAAATTCATCATCCATATAATTTCACCTCCGTTAAGGTATTACATTATAACAGGGTCTCCTGCCATACATCTGTCTTTATAATGATATGGTTCAGGATAATCTTCTGGTAAATATGGTCCATCTGCCTCTGCTGCTGCACATTCACCACATACCTTTTCATCTCCCATAGTCTCCCATGGAATCATTATATTATAACCTTCATTCTCTGCTGATTTCCAAACAACTAATGCTCCTTGTTTCTCAGCTTCAATAGCTCCAAATGTTCCTATTTTTTCTTGAATATCTTGAGCATTACGAAATGCTAAATTTTCAACTGAATATTTATCTGAAACTCTACCTAACTGTTTAACATCTTCTAATAAGTTATTATATTGTGTTATCTCTTCTTTTGATAATGAATAATCTGGCTGAATTAAATAATTTATAACATTACCATCAACTGGTTTTTCAGGATTTACTATCTCTTGTGCCTTATCATATATAGCAGAAGTCATTACAATCGAGGTTTTGAGTTCATCTGGTGCTGCACTTTGTGCATCCATTAATTCCTTGATTATTTGCATCTGCTGACTATTATCTATAAGACTACCAACGGTATAAGCACCTGCTACGATAGCTCCTAAAATTATTAATTTACCTAATATGTCATTATCAGATTTAGATTGTTTAAAAATTGTCTCATCAAAGTCATAAACATTTTTACAATAATATCTTTGAGTAGGTGTTAAATTTGGGTCATTACACTTATTCTTTACCATGATAAGCAGCCCCGAAATAGTTTAATCTATAAACAAGGTCTACTAACTTTTCTCGTAAGATAATAGCATTCTTATTTATTGCATTTTCTTGATATGGTAATAGATAGTCTGTTAATAATGAATCATCATTTGATGTGGGTAATCCCATATTTTCTGCCTTTGTATTCGCTATTTCTTGATATTTATTAAATATTTCAGTTACATGTAATTTAGCAAGTTTTTGTGAACCATTCTTATATTCATCAATTAATTGATCAACTGCTTTAATTTTAGCAGTTACTGTTAAATTTACTGGAATATTTTTAAATTCATTATATGCAGTTTTAAGTAAATCATTTAATGATTTATTGTATTTCTGCTCATCACGTCCTGCTATTCCTTCTCCAGAAGTTATATCCTGTTCAAAGGTTGGTGTGTCATCAAATGCTTTTTCTAGAAGAAGATTTAAAAAATCTTCATCTATTTCATAACTAACCATCTTTAACCACCCTTATAAGTTCAGGATACCGTTCTAATAATGTTTTACGTACTTGGTTCACTTTATCAGTTGCTGGTGGGGCTTTTACTCCACCACCTTTTACTGCGTTATTATTTCCATCGGGATTAGGACCAGTATTATCTTGTGGTCCTGTTGGAGCTACTATTGGGGTAGGTTTAGCCTCTTCTGGCATTGGATCAATATCTACTCTATCTTCCCACTCTTTACCACCTAAATTAACTTCTGGTGGCTCTCCAACTCTTTCCCTTACTTCTGGTCGGCTTATAGCCTGTGTTTGCCAGATTAAACTTATAATCTGTGCTGCTTCTAATAAGTTATCAGATAAGAATGGATTAAATAAGCATTCAACTTTACCCTGGGTTACTCCTTCTGATTCAAGGTGTTCGTTTACTACTTCTTCTATTATATCTTGATATACAAGTTTCCTTGTACCATTCTCTTGCATAGCAATTATAGTATCACGTATAGCTTCCAATACAGACCTATTAAGTTTTTCTGCTGATGCTGCATCTATAAGTGCTAATGGTACTCCCATTACTCTAGCTATATCTCCCAATACTTCAGCTTTCACTACATCAAGATTTACTTCCTGTCCTGCAAATGTAGTATTAACAATCTCAAACCAGTCGAAAACAGCTGCAATTGAGCCTTGTCTTGCTAATTTACGGTAATATTCAGCTGTTTCATCTAAAAATTTCTGAGCTTCTTCATTAGATTCCATCATCTTCTCTTTAAGAGGACCTTCCATTTTCTCTGTATCGACTATAATGGTCTGTACTACTTCTGAATATAATTTCGCTAGTTTACTCTGATATTCTGGGAATTTTGCTAAACTTCTAAAACTTGCAACACATCCTTGTATCTTAGATACTCCTAAATCACTTCTTTCACCAGCTAAATTGTTTTGTGTAACATAATATACTCTATCCTGTGCAAACTCTTGTGTAGTACCATCTTCATCTACCTGTTTATACATCTTATTTCCACTTCTATCTTTATTTACCTCTTTGATACTTTCGTTATCTAGGGTTAGTGGATTTATACAGTCTATACCTGTAATTGATTGTTTTGGATCAGAATAGAATCCTCCAGCTAATGTTTTTGTTTTAATTATACATGAACGTCCTAATGTTTCATATAATGATGCAAACCTATTCATTGTTTTTGCTAATTTAACCTTTTTAGTAAACTCTTCTGCTTTTTTAACAGCTTCTCTACCAACTTCTTCATCTTTAAACCCTACTGCTCTATATGTCCAGCCAACTCCCAGGTCTATATATACTAGAAAGTCCACGAATGGTTTTGCACCTCCATATAGATATATTCTCATTAATTCATAATCAGAAGCTATTGGATAATTAAAGATACTAGATAAGGTATCTACTGTAAAAGAGGGGTCCCAACGTTGTATATTCTGAACCATACGTTCTACTGGGTCAAAACTCATAACTGGAAGGTTTTTGGGTACTCTACCCCCTTCATCTGCTTTCATTATTATAGTTTGTCCTTCCATTCTATCTCCTCATAAAATCTTACTAAATAAATCTGGATTAAATGGAACACGTTTAGGCTCATTACCAAACAACACAGCATAAGCTACCGATGTAGCATCTACTCTATCTTTCCATTTACCGTTTGGGAAGTCAATATGCTCCTCTATATATGCATCAACATCCCACTTTCCATCATCAACAACATATACTTTAAATAGCTGAGCGTGTGTTGCCACGTTCTCAGCACGATCTTCCTTACTTCCTATATCTCGTTCTCTAAATGGTTTAAAGTTGAATCCCATAAGCTCTCTTGCATATTGTTCCATCTGATCTAATGGAGCTTGTCCTGGATCAACAGCAATTCGTATCTTTGTACCTACTTGGTCAAAATTAGCAGTTGCTTTAACTAATGTTCTTACTTTACCAGGCTTTTCTTGTGTAACAATAGCATTACGTATAACAAATTCATTTTTCTTTGTTACAAATGCTTTAACACCAGCTGTATTTGCTGATTCTTTCTTTTTAGTACCTGCTAAATCCCATGCTCGTACTCGTCCTATAACATTATCTTTAAAGTGTTCTACATATTCTGCTATACTAATTACTTCAAACCAATCACGTTCAAACATATCACCTATATCTGGAACAGGACTACCCTGGTATAACGCTGCAAACCTTTGAGGTGGCATACGTGCCTGTTTACCTAGTAAATCCTTAATTGGATGTAAGTCAGGACATAATGCTTCTCCTATTTTACGTCCTAATATGTCATTCTCCTTAGCAATTGCAGGCATGGTTAATATAACCCATGTATCCTTATCAATAGACCCACCATCACGTAATATCTTTAAAGCTTCATCAGCATATATATGAGGTTCAACCTCAAGTATACGTCCTGATAAATCCATAACATCCCATCGAGTTTGGATTAAATTCAAAATACCCTTTTTGGACAAACGAGTATCTACTGTTTCCTGATACCATTCATATGCTGTTTCTTGTTTAATCTTCGATTTTGCTTCAGTCCTGTTCTTATGGGGATCATCAATATTGATAGCATCACCCTTTTTACCAGTAAAAGCACCACCTACACCAGCAGTATCCATTCCACCTTCTCTTCCATCTATATCCCAATGAGCTTTACTTTTAGAAGTATCATCGAGTTTAAGACCAAAGACTTCTTTAGCCCACTGACGGAATAGATTTCTAGCTTTATTTCCAAACGTAGCTGCAAAATTTGCTTCATATGAAGCATGTAGGAATCTA
>Ga0302296_1001934_pt1 | contig 14295 bp, 9 predicted proteins | sample III_Fen_N3_1_FD_194546 | JGI IMG/M metagenome (GOLD analysis project Ga0302296, IMG submission 194546) | Peat permafrost microbial communities from Stordalen Mire near Abisko, Sweden - III_Fen_N3_1 | ecosystem: Environmental > Terrestrial > Soil > Wetlands > Permafrost | place: Sweden: Abisko... | reverse complement strand
TTTCAGGGTATTATTTATTTACCTGGGGATGACCCTTGCCGAAATAATACTATTAAATATAGGCGATATGAACTTGTTTGACAGTATCTGTCACTCTTTTTCCACTGTTGCTACCGGTGGTTTTTCAACAAAAAACAATAGTCTGGCATATTATTCATCTTACAGTCAATATGTCGTAATGATATTTATGTTCCTGGCAGGTACCAGTCAGGTTATTTACTATTATATCTTTAAACTGAATTTCATAAAAGTCAGACACAACGAAGAACTTTGGTTCTATATCGCTGTATCGGCTATAGCAGGCGCTATTGCCACCATTATTCTCCTGGTCAATTCCACCAGAACATTTGAGGAGGCATTCCGCGAAGGTTTTTTTCAGATTATCTCAATAATATCCTGTACCGGATTAACCTCAGCTGATTATACACTCTGGCCCGGAGCAGCCCTTCTGCTCATCTTTCTGCTGATGTTTGCCGGCGCAAGTACAGGCTCAACCGGTGGGGGAATCAGGATGGCAAGACATTTAGTGGTTCTTAAGAATATAAAGAATATTTTTGTCAAACTCAATCATCCCAAATCAATATCATTCATTAAGCTAAATGGAAAAAGCGTTCCTGAAAACACCAATATATCAATTCTCTCGTTCGTAGTTTTATACCTTTTTGTATTTGTAATTGGCACTATCATTATAGTTATTACCGGAGTAGATCCGGTTACAGCTTCAAGTTCAGCAGCTACCTGTATGGCTGGTATTGGTCCGGGACTTGGAAGTGTCGGACCCCTGAGCAATTTTTCCAATATACCTGAAACAGGTAAAGTGGTTCTCAGTCTTTTAATGATAATAGGAAGACTTGAGATTATTACCGTATTCACAATCTTTACCAGAACATTCTGGAAACTGTAAGAAGGACATAGGGACGAAGGGACGAAGAGACGGAAGACGAAGTGATTGACACGGAGAACCTACGTTCGACAGCAAAGAAAAGATCTTTTATATCTTTTTAAGAAGATTTCTGACGAGATCAAGGCTTTCGGGAGTTCCGACATCAATCCAGTACCCTTCATCGTGTTTCAATGTATAAATCCGGTGTCCTGAAGCAAGTTTCAGGTAAAGGTCAATCATTGAATAAATTCCCTCATGCATATAGTTAAAGATCTCCGGTTCAACAATATGCATGCTTGAAAAGGCTAATTCGGACAGTCCGGTATCTTCAACGCCGGCAAGTATCTGTTGTCCGGTGGAAATATTCCGCCATCCGCGCAATTGTCCTTCATTGTCAATCAAGAGAAATCTTTTCCCGGGTCTGTGTCTTACAGCCAACGTTGCCAGCCCCTTTTTTTCAAGATGCAACCTGAACAGATTATTGAGATCGAGGTCAGAGATTATATCTACATTATATAGAAGGAACGGGTTACTATCAAAGAATTCTCGCGCTTTAAATAATCCTCCTCCGTTTTCCAGCAGCATCTTCCTTTCATTGGAAACTGAGATCCTAAAACCCATTTTATTAAGTCTTTTTACCTCATCTTCAACCATATCTGCGAAATGATGGACATTAATAATAATATCATCAAAACCATAAAAAGAACATTTCTCTACAGCCCTTTGAAGGACAGTTTTCCCATTAACATCAACAAGTGCTTTCGGAAGACTCTCTGTAATACTCCCTAGTCTTTTACCTAATCCTGCAGCGAATATCATTGCTTTCATTTACTTATCTCCGGTGAATTGTTGATCTACGAAAATGTATGCGGTATGCGATATGTGTTGTGTGGTTCATTAATCGAGAGGAATATTCTTATCTAAATCTTTATAAATCTGAACTTCAGGAATTAACCTGAGAGTCTGAAATAACTCCAAAAGGGAAACAGGAAGCTGTTCCGAATTGATCAGCTGAATTAAAAGATTTACAGCAGGAACTATGCTGCCAGTGAATGTCGGCTTCTTCTCATAAAGTCCCCTGAATCCAAAAGCCCCGAGAGCCTGCATAAGCCTTATAATACTGAAGCCTGTATAATAACCCCTGAATTCATTAATGCTTTCACCGGATTGTGAACAGAATTTATTAATGTAATAATCAAGAAGTTTATGGCGATTATCTTCCGGGATATGTGCTTTGGCATCATAAAGCAGAGATGCAACGTCATACTGGGGAGCTCCCTTCCTGCCACCCTGGTAATCAATAAACCATGGATCTCCGCTAACTATCATGACATTTGCTGATTGGAAATCCCTGTAAAGAAAAAAATCCTGGTTTGTTTCCAGAAGAAAATCAGCAAGCAGATTAAAATCATGCTCCAATCTGCGTTCATTAAAAGAAACTGCAACAAGCTTAAGAAACATGTATTTAAAATAATTCATGTCCCACATCATTGATTGTCTGTCGAAACTTCTGTGGGGATAACAGAGATCAAGATTCAAACCATCAATTCCTTTTATTTGAAAATCAATCAGTTTGTCAAGAACTTTCCTGTAAATATCTTCGGTTTCAATATCAAATCCAGAACCTGAATGCTTCTGCTGAAGAAAAGTAAACAGGTTGACATCACCAAGATCACGAAGGAAGTAGATGAATTTTCCCGGCAAACTCCCGAATATTTCCGGAACCGGTAGTCTCTTTGATATGAAATGTTTTGTAAAGCCAATAAAAGCTTCATTTTCCTCGGGGTTCGGATTATAAGCACCAATTATGCTTTTATCACCTGCTTTGATCCTGAAATATTTTCTGTCAGAACCAGATTGAGGCAGAGCTGATATTTCTATGTCAGAATCTCCAAACAACTCTTTGAAACCATCCGAAACGATGTCTATCTCACTCATTAATTTAGTTTTGGCTTGTAGTCATATATCTTTTTAAACATTTCAGAGATCAGAGATCAGAGATCAGAGATCAGAGATCAGAGATCAGAGATCAGAGATCAGAGATCAGAGATCACAGATCAGAACAGATACTCACATCTCACATCTCAAATCTCATATCTCTACGCTTTACGCTCTATGCTCACACCTCTCCCCTATACTCTTATCATAATCTTCTTCCTGTATAGCACCAGGGCAAAGCCCCAGATTATCAACATCTCTACAACTGCAAACATCAGGCTGCCATTGAGATTGCCAGCGACGGGAACACAAACTTTACTGTAGAACCATTCAGAGAGACTAATCATCCCTGTACCTGAATGTACATGAATCAACATCATCAGTCTGGTCCAGATACCTGCAAGGAAATAGGAAAACAGGGCATTAGTTCCGAAAATCGTAAAAAACTTCCATGCAGCCTGAAATTTTAGAACATCAGCAATAAGATAGATTATTGTGAAGACACCCATTGCCAATCCTGCTGTATATAAAACATATGAACTTGTCCATAATGGTTTATTAATCGGGAAAACCAGATTCCAGAGAAATCCCAAACCAAAAGCAGCTGCACCGATAAGGATTATTTTAATTGCAGTCTTTCCGGATGGAGCTGACTGGGCAACAACTCCGCCCATGAAATACCCTATTATAACCGTACAAACAGCGGGGATAGTGCTCAGAAGTCCTTCAGGGTCAAAAGGAATTCCAAAACCTTTATACATATGCGATTTACCCAGCACAGCCAGATCAATTTTGAGTGCAAAGTTACCCTCCAGAGAAAAAGGATCAGATCCGCCGAAGAATACGAGCAATCCCCAGTACATAAGTAGCAAAACTGCGACTACAATCCACAGGTAGTCACGTTTTATTGCAAGACAGATTAAAGCACCGAATCCATACGCCAGTGCAATCCGCTGCAATACCCCCATAATTCTCAGGTTTGAAAAGTCCATGCTAAAGTGTGGAAAGATTGATAGAAACAAAGCAACAGCAAATATTGCCAATGTCCGCCTTAATATTCTAAAAATAGAGCTCCCGTTAATCTCATTCCCGTATTTTTTCAGGGAGTAAAAAGTTGACAATCCTACTATGAAAAGGAAGAACGGGAAAACGAGATCAGTTGGTGTGCAACCATTCCATTCTGAATGCCTTAAAGGTGCATAAACATACTCCCAGCTGCCGGGATTGTTTACTATAATCATAAAGGCTACAGTTAATCCCCTGAAAATATCAAGCGAAACCAATCTGCCTGTGCTTTTTGCCATAAATGAAAACTAATAATATCTGGTAAAAATAATAATATATTAATATAAATAAATGTTACTTTTGAAAAGAAACATTTCCTTTTCAGTATTATTATTCCCCGATTAAAATTCACATTATCATGAGTTTAATAAAATCCATAAAGAGTTTTCTTCCCTTTTTCGCAGTTCTTTTAACTATTAATGATATTACTGCACAACAGGCTGATCCTCCATTCCTGAAATACATGAATCACCCTTGGGTTGATTCTGTTATGAAGACACTTACTGTCGACCAGCAGATTGCCCAGTGCATATGGATAGCCGGTTTTTCAAACAGGGACGTATCTCATGAAGTGGAAATCAGTGATATCATCAGAAAATATGGAGTTGGCGGTATTGTTTTCTTTCAGGGCACCGGTGCCAAACAGGCCGAACTGACAAATTTTTATCAGAAGATATCTAAAGTGCCCCTTCTAATTTCCCTGGATGCTGAATGGGGAGCAGGCATGAGGATTGAGAATGTAGATAAATTTCCTTATCAGATGACGCTCGGAGCGATCAGCAATGATTCACTTATTTATCAGTTTGGCAAAGAAGTAGCACTGCAATTCAGGCGGCTGGGTATGCAGGTTAACTTTGCACCAGTTCTCGATATAAATGTGAACGCTCAGAACCCGGTCATTAATTATCGTTCTTTCGGAGAAAACAGGGAAAAGGTTTCATCAAAAAGCATTATGTACATGAAAGGCTTACAGGACAACGGGATACTGGCGACAGGGAAACATTTTCCGGGACATGGTGACACAAATGTCGATTCACATCTTGATCTGCCATTAATAACACACACCCGCGCTCGATTAGACAGTGTAGAACTTTATCCATTCCGGAAACTAATCAGTGAGGGGATTGGAAGCATAATGGTTGCTCACCTGAATCTTCCGTCCCTCGACACTTCCACCGGTCTCCCTTCCACCCTTTCGAATGTTATTGTCAGCGGACTTCTGAAAAAAGATCTGGGATTCAAAGGATTGATTGTAACCGATGCTATGAATATGAAGGCAGTTACTAAATATTTCAAACCGGGCGAAGCTGACGCGAAAGCTCTTGAAGCAGGAAATGACGTTGCCGAATTTGTTACCGATGTTGAAGCGACTATCAGGGAGACAAAAAACTATATATCAGCAAAGAAACTGTCTGGTGAGGATATTGCACTTAAGTGCAGGAAAGTTCTTGCCCTGAAGTACTGGTCGGGATTATACAAACCATCGACAATAAAAAAAGAAAATATTGATGGGGAGTTATCTCCAGGGAGATCTAAGGCATTGATTCGTGAACTGTACGCCAATGCTTTAACAGTAATAAGCAATGACAAGGATATTATTCCTGTCAGCAATTTGGAGGACCTTAAAATTGCAACAGTAGCAATAAACAGTGATGTTCTGACATCGTACCAGAAGAGAATTGGGTCTTATATTCCTGCAGATCACTATTTTATCAATACAGACGATTCAGCAGCGTGCAGAAAGCTTCTGAAGAAACTCTCAGACTACAACCTGATCATAGGCGGTGTATTTGATCTTGATCAAAGACCAAATTTTGGATTTGGAATAAAACCGGCTATGACAGAATTCCTTAAAAAACTGATTTTAAACAATAAAACAATAATTACATGGTTTGGCAACCCTTATGGCATCGATAAAGTTGAAGCTCTTCAAAAAGCAAATGGACTCATTCTTGCATACCAGGAGAATGAATATACACAGGATCTTTCAGCCCAGCTCATATTCGGAGGCATTGGAGCAAAAGGAAAACTTCCGGTTACCATCAATAATAAATGGCCGTTCAATTATGGAATCAATACAGAGGGTAACATCCGGCTGCAGTATGGTTTTCCAGAAAGTGTAGGAATGTCATCTCATTTTCTTAACTCTAAGATTGATTCTATAGTAAAAGCAGGTCTGGCTGCAAAGGCATATCCGGGTTGCGTTGTTATGGCAGCAAGAAAGGGAGTAGTAGTATTTCATAAAGCCTATGGTTTTCAGACATACGATGACCGTATCGCAGTTCACGAAGAGGATCTTTACGATCTGGCATCAGTCACAAAGATTTCATCCGCACTTGCCGGATTGATGCTTCTTAATACCGAGGGCAAATTCTCTCCTGATAAAACTCTGGGATTCTATCTTCCCGATTTCAGAAAAACCAATAAGGGTAATATTGGTATGAGGGATTTCCTGACACATCAGGCCGGTCTGACACCTTTTATCACTTTCTGGAAAGAGACAGAAAAGAAAGATGGAAGTTTCAAACCACATATTTATGATTCTCAATACAGTAAGAAATATCCGCTTGAAGTGGCACAGGGTCTCTATATCAATAAGAATTACAGAAAGAAGATGTTCAGGGAGATAAAGAAGAGCCCGCTTGGCGAGAAAAAATATGTTTACTCAGATCTCACCTTCATAATCACTCCGCTGATTATTGAAAATTTAACCGGACAGAAATGGTATGAGTTTGTGACAGACAGTATTTATAAAAAAATCGGCGCCATGGAAATGGGTTTTAATCCCTATAAAAAATTTCCTATGGACCGTATTGTCCCAACCGAATATGACTCATTGTTTAGAAAACAGGTTCTTCATGGAACTGTTCATGATGAAGGGGCAGCTATGCTTGGAGGTATTTCGGGTCATGCCGGATTGTTTTCCGACGCCAACGACCTCATGAAACTGATGGAGCTTTATCGCAGGATGGGTGAATACGGCGGCCAGCAGCTTATAGGAGCAGATGTCATTAAAGAATACTCGAGAGTCCAGTTTCCGGAAAATAATAACAGGAGGGGACTTGGATTTGATAAGCCTCTTCTGAATAATTCCACGGTTTCACAAAAAGACTCCTATCCTACTAAGAGCGCATCTCCGGAAAGCTTCGGTCATTCAGGTTATACCGGTACCTTTGTGTGGGTGGATCCTGTCAGTGAAATAACTTATATTTTTCTATGTAACAGGGTTTATCCCACAAGGAAAAGTGAGGCGTTATATAATATGAATATCCGGACGGATATTCTTCAGGCTATATATGATTCGATAAATAAATAGGTTCAGGACTAACGGCTTACAACTCAAGGAAGATGATGGACGTGAATTGTGTATCGTGCATCTTGTGTCTATTATTTTGAATCCTCGATCATCGATACATTTTTTTCAAAATCAAAAAATGTCTTACGCATAATGTCTGAAAGGAGAAGCTTATAAATAATATATGAATCGAGTCGTGAGGTATAAGCGGTATTTAGTCTATCCCTTTCCAATGCCATTGCCTGACTTTCAATATCACCATTTGCATATCTCTTACGGGAGATTTCAAAACTTTTTTCTGCAACAAGTACGTTCTTTTCTAGTAGTTGCAACCGTCTGAGACTGCTTTGCAGCCGGTTAACCGTTGTCCGGATATCTCTTTCAATATCAATTCGCTCAGCATCCAGTTCTATTTTATTCCGTTCAAGAGTGGATTGCGCACTGTGAACCTTTGCCCTGTTCTCCCCCCAGTCGATAATTGGAATGCTGAGCGTAAGACCAACGCCAAAACTGCCACGGCGGTCATTCAGGTTCTGCCATGTATTACTGAATGAGGTCTCAATGGGAATTGGCATTTTGCTCTGGTCAACACCAATAAAATTGTAGTTTAAAAGTATATTACCACTAATTCTTCCGTTGGCTTTTATTCTTTTTATTTCCATTTGCGACAGCTCAATCGTAATCTCATTTTCTTTTAATTCCAAACGATTTTCAAGAGCCAGAGCAACAGCTTTCTCAGCATCAACATTAACCTGGTTGTAACTGAGATCGCTTTTTATAATAACACTGTCACTCAGATTTATACCTAAATCCTCCTTGAATTGAGCATTTTGTGCATTATATTCTACTCCGGCAAGATCATTGTTATTGATAGCTTCACTTAAATCAACTTCCATTTGTAGTGCGTCAACTTCACGAATCAGTCCGGCCTTATATTTGCTTTGCGCAATATCATATGCTTCCTGTTGGTTATTTAGACTTATCCTGGTAATGTTAAGACGTTCATGAGATGATAGAAGAAGGAAAAAATTCTGACTTACCTGGTAAATCAGGTCAAGTTCCGCTCTTTTCAATTGTTTCAATGAAAGATCATATGCAAGTTTTGCCTGTTTAAAATCAAGTCGCCGCTGGTTATATCCAAAGAAAGCTGCGATAGGCTGCCTGAGGCCAATACTTGAAGAAATCTGCGCAAGGCGATCTTTTGCATAGTAATCAACAAAACTCTGAGCCCCTGAGCGTATATATAATGAACCATCTGTAGGAAGAGGTTGGCTTATTGTGAGGTATCCATTCATTGTGTTCTGACGTATAGGGTAATAGGTAACACCTGCTGTATCTACAAACTGGCTTATTGTTTCAGTGTATTGTGGAAGAATCATGTCCATTGTCACATGAGTCCTGAGACTGCTGGTTGCAGCCTTCAGATCGAATGACGCCTTTTTAAGATTTTGCTGCAGGATGAGCATTGTTTTGTTTTTTTCTTTCGCCAGTTCAATACTCGATTGCAAGTCAAGATTATAAATCTGTTGCGAAGAAATATTCTGTGAAATAAAAAAGTATAGAAAAAAAGCAGAAACGGATTTTAGTAAAAGGTGCATTTGATAATTTTTTACGTGATGCTTGTTACTGGTTACTGGTTGCTTGATAATAGTTGTTTATCGTAAATTTAATTTCATTTTGTCTGTCTCCTAATCTCTGAGTACCTGGGTCACTAAAACCTCAAACCTCACCCTACTCATGCCGAATTGACTCAATCGGCTTAAGGTTGGCAGCATTTTTTGCCGGAAGGTATCCGAAAGTAATACCAACAATAACTGAAAAGCTAAAGGCTATGATTATTGAATAGAAAGTAAGGCTTGTATGTACATCCGTCACAAGAGATATTCCCAGAGACAACGAAATTCCAAGAATCACTCCGATAATGCCGCCGGAGATGCTAAGAACAACAGCCTCAGTTATGAACTGGCTCATAATATCTGACTTCTTACCGCCAATTGCCCGGCGAATTCCAATTTCGTTCGTTCGTTCCAGGACTGATGCCAGCATTATGTTCATAATTCCTATGCCACCTACAATCAATGATATGGCAGCAATTGAAGCCAGTAACAGGTTATAAATCCTCCGCTCCTTTTCTTCCTGTTTCAGTAACTCATATGGAACAATTATGCTGAAATCGTCATTGCTAAAATGGCGTCGTGAAAGAATACTTCTGACAACTGCAGCTGATTCAACGAGCCGGTCGGGTTTATCAAGCTTTACCGTAAGTTGCTTTACCTCACTGGAAAACTGATTATCCTTGGGTATTCTCCTTGTGAAAGTTGACAGAGGAATATAAACATCATTGTTCAGGTCGCGTGCTGCCAGTTCACCGACTGTTTCTGTAAAAAGTGCCTTATTTTGCATTACCCCAAAAACTTCAAACCACTGATCACCTAATTTTACACTTTGTGATATTGGATCATCATATCCGAACAGCGATCGTGCAACTGCAGATCCAAGTATACAGACTTTAAGCTGACGAGCGTATTGGTCTTCAGTTAAAAACTGGCCTTTATCAGTCTGATAATTAAGTATTTTTAGGATAGATGGTGTTATTCCAATAACTGTGACTTTAGATGATTTATCAGCATATTTTGCTTCCATTTTTACTTCAGATTGCGGAGCAACATCGGAAACGCCGGGGACAATCTCACGAATTGCCTCAGCGTCCTTAATGGATAGTCCCTGTGAAAATTTCATTCTCACCGCTTCCAGCTCAGAGTCCGTTAAATCCTTATCACGCACTATAATATTGTTAATACCCAGATCCTTATATTTTGAGATTGCCTGTTTTTTTGCTCCCTCTCCGATTGAGACCATTGCGATAACTGATGCTGTGCCAAAAATAATTCCAAGCATAGTAAGGAAAGATCTGAATTTATGATCAATCAGTCCTAATTTGGCAATATTCAAATTTTCTGCATAATGCATAACTAAAGATTTTTTGAATTTAAGACATCATTAAAAGGCACTAGCTTCATGCCTGCTTTCACTTCCCCTGTTATTACAGTATGATTTATATTTACAGCACCAGCCTGCACTTCAACCTTACGCACCGAACCACCTTTCTTGAGAAAAATATATGAATGACCTCTTTCTTTCAACAAGCAGTTATTCGGAACAAACAAATTTTTATCTGATTCATAAAGAACATATTCGCAATTAACTGTCATGCCTGGCTTAAGACGAAGGTCAGATTCATCAATTCCAACGAATATATTAAAGACTTTTTCTTTGTCTCGCGCCACACATACTTTACTTATTTCGGTTATACTTCCATTAAAAGGTACTGATGGGAGTGCATCAAGCCTGATAATAACTTTCATTCCTTTAAACACTTTTTTTGCATCAGACTCATTTATATATGTTTTTACTTTCATCCTGGTAACATCGGGAATACTTGCAAGTATCTGACCCTGGTATGGAGTATCGCCTACCTTCCACATCTGGGGGTTATCGGACCAGTCATTAACTGCAACCTGAAATATGCCATCAAGCGGGGACTTTAGAAGAAACAGCTTCAAAGCCTCTTTTGCATTATTTAGCTCATTTTGACGTTGCACTACTTTGATTTTCTGAATAAGCCGGTCGTAATTATCAAGTTTGGGTTTGAGGTCCAGATTACGTTTTACTTTATTAAGTTTTATAGTTTCCTGCTGAAACTCTAACTCCTTAATTCTTTTTTTGACATCAGAATCAAACTTGCTTCTAGCTACTTCAAGATTTTTCAAATCATAAGAAGCCTGCTCAGTTTTCAATTGAGCTGTAAGTTCCTGAATGTTATTTTCACTCTGAACAACTTGTTTTTCGGCATCAGCCAGCTCATTTTCTAGCATATCTTCTCTTTCAATTATGAACTTATAAACAGACGTAGGGTCAAGTTTGAGAATAGAGTCGCCTTTATGGACAATTTTACCATGGTCCGCCAATCCTATTATTTTAAACTGGTAACCATATTGCCAGTCTATACTTGGCATAGGTATAAAAGAAGCCTTTACAGCTTGCAGTTCACCTGTCTGTTTAATGGACTGCCTGAAGGACCCGGACATAACAGTAAAAACCTCATTCGTCTTTCTATTGCATGAGAATGATAGGTAAATCAATAACAGAAACACAATGGAATGTGATTTCCTTCTATTATTCATTCTGTATTTAGTAATCTTTTGAGTGAGCATCATTAAATAATTTTCAATTAACCATGAAGGAAAAATTAGAGGAACATGCAGTTTATTTGCTTTTAGTTTGGGCTTTAGTTTCTTCCTTGTTAAGAAATGGATCGGTCAAGGCAAGTTCTTCATTTTCCTTTAATCCGTCTAAAATTATGGCAAAATCAGAATTAACCGGACCGATTTTGACAGGCTTTCTTTTAAATCCGGACTTTGTTCTTGCATAAACAAAGTCAATCATCTGATCCTTGAAAATCGCATCTACAGGGATATAGAGTACTGAGGGAATTTCCCGTATTACTATTTTGCAGCTTACTGTCAATCCTGGCAAAAGGCTTTTTGATTTTCCGTCTATAGCAATCTGCACCGGGAAAATTTTAATTTTTGATTTTGAGTCTTTATTTTGTGCAAGGTTGGCAACTGTTATGACTTTGCCATTAAACGTAGAATCAGAAAATGCATCAGGTTTGATCTCAGCTTTAAGTCCCGGAGCAACTTTTGCGATATCGACCTCATTGATTTTCACCTCGGCCATCATAGCGTCCATGTCAGGAAGCTCTATTAACGAGGTTCCTGACCATGGCTGATCTCCTACCTGCCATTTCTGATTTGTCATCCAGTTATCTTTAAGTATTGCTATTCCACTATTCGGGCTTATTACAAACAGGCTGTTAACAGACTTGGTTGCGTCATCAAGGGTAGCAGTTAATTGTTTAATATTTAATGTTTTCTGATAAAGATCTTCCCGTTGGATCTTTTTCTTGTTCTCAATCTGTTCTTTTGCGTGTGCTAGTGCAATATTTGCTGTTTCAAGTTTAAGATTGATCTCTTTTTTTGTGACTTCCGAGTCATAAATTGCTTGCTCCAAATTGATTTTCGAGATCTCCTGTGATATACGGGAGATCTCCAGGTCTGATTCAAGGTCCTCTATTTCTGATTGTTGAGTTGCCTTTAATTTTTCATATTCTGCATTTGCTATCTCCAGTTGCTGCTGAGCATTAATAATAGCCTTCTTTATTTCTGAAGGATCAAAAACCATGACAGTGTCGCCTTTTTCAACTTCTTTGCCATCAGTAGCTATTTTGGTGATTTTAAGACCTCCATACCTGTATGAAATATTTGGTGCATTTATATTGGTGGAGTTAACAGCTTTCACATTTCCTACCTCCGTCAGTTCTTCAGTGAATGTGCCTTTTTTAACATGGGTTGTCTGGACCTCCTGAACTGCTTTTTTTCCATTACACGAAATAAATCCGATACATAAAAGAAGAATAATTACTTTGTTCATTACCATACTATTTTCAAAGATTTCCGACTAATTTTTCAATAAGACAATTTTGTTTAATGAATCTTTTCTTAAAGTATCCCTTTTGACAGATGAGGGTTTAATCCTAGCTGAATTTTCCGAATTCATTCCATGAGATATTAAAAAGTAAGGAGGCTCCATAAGGGCTATTATCTCATTCCCTTTCAGCCCTTTTGATACAACGCTCTCGGAACTGTTTGTCACGCTTGTTTCTATTTGAACCTGTATAAACTTATGATCTTTAGCAACATATACGATCTTCGTGCTGTCCTTCGTGAAAATTGCAGCTGACGGAACAACAACTGTATCTTTCACCTCATTTATGATAATCCTGCAGGATGCACCCAACCCGGGTTTCATCCTTGAATCGCAACTATCCACACTGACAATGACCTCATATGATTTGATTTGAGATTTTTCATCTTTGTTCTTCGTTGCAAGCGACTTTCTGATTACTTTACCAGTTGTTTTAAGATCTGAAACTGACTCGATCTTAATTTCAACCTTCTGATCGTTGTTTATTCTTTTATAATCAGTCTCAGGCACTTCGATCGAAACCTGCATCTTGGATATATCAGGGATCTGCAATATTGGCATAGTGTAATAAACCTTGCTTCCCTCTTCAATTTTCCCGCCAATTGTCGAACCTCCATTAATCTGAAATGAAGGCATTTCAGCATGTATAACAAATCCGTCAGATGGGGCAACTATATAAAGAGAATTTATTTGACTCTGATACAATTGGATTTGATTTTTCTGCATTGCAATACGCGATTCGATCTGGGAGATCTCTGAACTTGTTATTTTCTTCTGTGCTGCAAGTTTTTTTTCCAGTTTCATTTTTTCAATTTTAACCTTCTCCATTTCCAAAGTGAGAAGTTTTTGTTTCACCTCAGGAGCGAATTTCAGCTGTATTGAATCCAGCATGCTGATTTCCATTTGAGCCTGATTTGTCTCAACCTGTGCTTCCAGCATAGAGAGTTGCATAGCCTGATTTGCTTCAAGCGAATCCTTTGATGTTTCAATCTTTTCCAGATCTGTATTATATTGCTCAAACGTACTCCTAAGTTCAGGTGCATCCAGAATACATACCGTATCACCTTTTTTTACAAAAGCGCCTTCTTTTGCCAGATGGGCCACTTGCAATCCTGACCAAACCCGGGGGGCAACAACAACACTACTGTTAACGGCCTCCACTGTTCCTTCTGACTCGATTGTTTCAATATAAACAGTGCGCTTCAGACCATAAGTTAATACAGGTGAATTTATCCTGTGACAGGAAAAAAAGATTAGTAGACAAGTAAGAATAAAAAAGACTAAATTCTTCATTGAATTCCAGTTAATTCAACAAACTGTTAAATAATACGGTAATGTTTCCAAAGATCTTTTAATCAACGAACAGACATTCTTTGTTAAAGATAATCAATTACTGAATAAACACAGTAATAATTCGAAAGAAATAAGGGGAAGGTAAAGCTGTAAGGGTCAGAATACATATGACTTAAAAGTTGGCATAAAAAAACCAGACTGTAAATAACAATCTGGTTTAAATTTCCAGGTGCCCAGAACAAGACTCGAACTTGCACACCCTTGCGAGCACCAG
>Ga0302296_1001932_pt1 | contig 14298 bp, 12 predicted proteins | sample III_Fen_N3_1_FD_194546 | JGI IMG/M metagenome (GOLD analysis project Ga0302296, IMG submission 194546) | Peat permafrost microbial communities from Stordalen Mire near Abisko, Sweden - III_Fen_N3_1 | ecosystem: Environmental > Terrestrial > Soil > Wetlands > Permafrost | place: Sweden: Abisko... | reverse complement strand
AATTTTCACAAGTACCTTTTTAATCTAAATATCGACGGTAATTATACCACATTTAAAAATATATGTCATTATCATATTTGACTCAGACAGGATGAATCCTATTGATTATCTGTAGTGCTGCTTTCTTATAAACAAAAAGAGAGTTCCGTTATACTATCCGAAACCCTGTTTTTGTTTAATAAAAGGACCAGTCACAGCTATCCAATCGCTGTCACAAGTCCCTTATTAATTGAATCAATATAAATCTTCTTCGGTAAGTTCAGGTATCTGCTTTTCGGGCATGCATTGAAATATCTCTATAATTGGAAGCAGAATCAGTGCACACAATGCTCCATCACAGACAATCACATAAGCAGAAAGAAGGCTTCCATACAATAACAGCAATAATGGAATTCCCAGAAATCCGATTGTAACTGCCATAAGAACTGAAATAAATGGGTATCGTAAAATATAAGCCGTAATTTTATTTTCTCTGCCCTCTGCCATCATAAATCCTGCAAATAAAAGAGTTGGTACTGCCATTATATAAGCTCCATCTTTCAGAAATATTGCAAAAAGAAGGGTAGCCAGACCATTTATAAGCAAACAGATTACGTTAAACTCATTTTTAATTTTCCTTTTGTTTCCAAAAAGTTTTGTAGCTGCCAAAGCTATTAAAGCAGTAATGATAAGCTGGCTATAGAATAATATATCAAAATCCTTGCCCAGTTTCCAGAGTCTGGCAGGATCACCTTTTCCAGAGAAGCATTTTTTATATACGGCTGCATACTCCGAAGAGATTGGATATCCTATGGCAGTGATAACAGCAAACACTCCGATAATTACTGCTACCAGAATCCCTAAGGTCAGTAATATTTTTTTCAGACTTATTTTCTTTTCGAGGGCATACATTACCATAACAACCATGGAAAAAATAGCGGCAAGTACTGATAACACTCTGGTAAGTCTTCCGTCCAGCATCACAAGACTTCCTTTGAATAACGAGAAAAATACTGTATCGGAATCTCCTACCAGTTTGCTCAAATCTGAATTCGCAAAATATTTTACAAGATCCTGCTGTGCCGTTACCGTTTCATAGAAGGAATTATCAGCCAGCATATCTGTATTATCATACTCCATGTGATAACCTTCTTCACCATCTGCAAAAGCAAAGTTCAAGCCCTGACATTCTGTGTATAAAAACAAAGTAAGATCCGTATCATTCTGCATATACTTGTAAATATTGGCTTCTATGGAATAGCCTGTCATATAGGACATGGCTTTTGCCGTTTCTTTGATTAATGCTGCATTATTCTCTGAGGTCTGAAATAAAATGGAAGCACCAGAGACACCTCTTGCTTCAAAATTATAAACAGCTGCTATCTTGTCTTTATAATCTACTGCATTTTCCAGGAAATATCTGCAGCCCTCCAACCCAATTTCTTCTGCATCTGTAAAAAGGAAATACATGCTATTGCTCATATTGATCTGGGTTGCAGTTCGAATTGCTTCAAGCATTCCCGCAACTGCAGTTCCATCATCTGCAGCACCGTTTCCAAGCCATGCATTGTCGTAATGAGAAACCAGAAGTATACCCTGATCTGCAAAGGGATTTTCCATTTTTACAAAATAGCTGGTTATGGGATAAGACGTACCATAATCAAGATCATAATAATATTTCATCTCATAAATAGCATAATCTCTGTAATTATCATATCCCGCTTTTTTTGCGATAGCCATAAAAGCTGCTTTTTTCTTTGCATCCGCTTTATTATAGGTATCTACTTTTTCTTCCAACGCTTTTTTTGTATCATATACAGTGGTATATTGCACATAATCGACACCCATGGAATCTAACTGCTGGGTAATATAATTACGAACCTTGGCAATGTTTTCCGTATTGGTTACTGCATGATTTTCAGCTGCGATTACATCCAGTTCTGAAGAAGCCCGCTGAATTACAGGTTCAGACATATCAACATTTTTTGAACCATCAATAATGGATTTTGAATAGTATGCTGCTCCTGCCAGTATCAGAAAAATAAGTGTATAACATAGTACTTTTTTTAACCTGTTCATCTGTTTTCCCCTTATAAAAAATGTTGAACAATAAGATTAAATATATTGTAATACCATATGGTAACACAGTATTTCATTAAAATAAAGCATCTAGTCCTTTATTTTAAACATATTTTTGAAAGGGCCCCTTCATCTGCCACCAGAATTACATCATTATGGAGTTGGAGAATCGATGCCTGGACTAATGGTGTGACTGGACCAAAAAAAGCTTCTCTCACTATATCCGCTTTGTCTTCTCCGCTGATCACTACCAGAATCTTTTTTGCCTGCATAATAGTTTTGATACCCATGGTATATGCCTGACCGGGAACCGCTTCATCCCATTCAAAAAAGCGATGGTTCGCTTTCATGGTGGTTTCCGTAAGATTTACACAATGGGTTTCCGTTTCGAAGGCCATGCCCGGCTCATTAAATCCTATGTGCCCATTATGTCCCAGTCCTAATAGTTGCAGATCTACCCCATTTAACGAAGTTATAATGTCATTATAATCCTGACAGGCTTTATTACAGTCAGGTTCCATACCATCGGGAATAAAAATTCTATTTTTATCCATATTCACATGTTTAAACAGATTTTCCCACATAAAGTGATAATAACTGTTAGGATTTTCTTTGGAAAGTCCCCTGTATTCGTCCAGATTCACACTGGAAACCTGGGAAAAATCCAAATCACCTTTTTTGTACCACTCTACCAGCTGGTTATAAGTTCCCACCGGTGTGGAGCCTGTTGCCAGCCCCAGAACACAGTTTGGCTTCATAATAATCTGCGCTGATATTATATTAGCAGCTTTCCTGCTCATATCAGTATAGTCTTTTGCACTTATCCATTTCATAATTCTTCTCCATTATTTTTCAAAAGATCCAGAGCCAGGCCGATAGCTCCTGCTACAGGCGGTTTATCAGGAATAACCGGATAGGCCCCAGGAGCAGTTTGATGTATCGCCTTCATATAAGAATTAATTAAGATTGAATTTCCAGTCTGAAAAAGTCCTCCAATTAAAACAACCGGAAACTTTTCCTCCTTCATTCCAAGTCGTGAAGCAACACCGCCTCCATATAATCCTTCCTCATAACCCATGTTTTCAAGTAACAGTTTTGATACCTCATCACCTTCATCTGCCGCATCAAATACCATAACCGGTATTCTGTAACGCTCTTCCCGGTCAATTCCATGAATTCTGATTTTTCGACATACTTCTTCCATATCAGAAACTCCAAAAATCATAGGAATTTTTTCTTCAAGAATGGTTTTTTTAAAAGTACTTTCATTGGAGCGGAAAGCATAATGCAGTGCCTTGCTTACCAGATCGGATCCGCCTCCAAGGTTGCCAAGTTCAAAATCCAGATTCCGTAGCGTCAGCTGTTTTCCTTCCCGGTTTCTGCCCGAATGACCAGCCCCCGTGCCACAAATAGATACGATTCCTACCATATCTTCAACAGCTGTTTTCATTCCAATCCAGGAATCATGCAGAATTTTAGCCGGAACGTCTCCCATCAGTTCTTTTACCATAGGTCTTAAAATCTGAAAATCAATTTCCTCATCGGCACCAGACATTCCAAAAACAGCCATGGAAATATCACTGATTTTTAGTTCGGCATGTCCTAGTGCTTCCTCAATAGCCGTCCGAAGTTCTTTCTTAGCATTCTCGGCTCCCACAGTCTGATAGTTGGAAGGACCTCCAAATCCCTGACCTATTATAACACCATTATCTCCTGCTATTTGGCAATGAGCTTTTGTTCCACCTGCGTCCATTCCTAATACCCACATAGTAATCTCCCTTCTGTTATAACCCATGATTTTGGGCTACAACACAAACTGTATTTTGAAAAATCTTGATCTCCAAACTATATTTTATAGAAAGCCGACAAATACTCTTTATGCGCTTCCATCATATCATCAACAATATGCTCGGCATCTTCTATCTGATGAACCAATGGATTGTTCATTAGTGCCAGAAACACTTTGTTCTTATCACCCTGTATAGCTGCATCAATCGTCATTCGTTCGTATACTTTAACCTGACAAACCAGTCCTTTTATAACCTCTGGAAGGCCTTCTGTTTTGATAGGAACAGCACCATTTTTACCAATTCTGCAATTAACTTCGATTACAGCGTCTTCGGGAAGTTCCGGTATGGTGTCTCCATTAGCTACGTCTACTACCTGAATATCCTGTAAATCATTATAAATACTGTTAATCAACTGGATAGCAGCTTCTGAATATCTTGCTCCACCTCGTTTAGCCAGAGCTTCTGGTTTTTCATTCAGATTAACATCCTTATATGATTCAAATAATTGAGCCTCCACTTTTTTTACCTGTTCTGCTCTTGTACCTTCTCCTGATAATATTTTTGCATTTTCTTCTTCTACCATCTCTTTTTCCAGATAAAAATACTGCATGTAGGGAGACAATAAGCCATTCATTCTGATCTGCATTTTATCCATAGAAGGTTTCTTATCAATGTTTTTAACAATTCCTTCTTTTTTACTGACTTTTACAATCTCTTCAATGCAGTCTCTTCCCTGATAAAATGCGTGATCCATGATGCTAAGATGATTTAATCCTATCATTCGACAGTCTAACTCCTGTGGACTAACTTGAAGTCTTTCCGCCGCATCATGCCACATGTTAATAGGTACATTGCAAAGACCGATACATTTTATGGAAGTAAAGCGGTTTACCGCCTCTGTTATGATTCCTGCCGGATTGGTAAAATTAACCAGCCAGGCCTCAGGACAGACTTCCTGCATATCTTTACAGATATCAAGAATTACCGGAATAGTACGCAGTGCTTTAAAGCAGCCCCCTGGTCCTGTAGTCTCCTGACCAATAACCCCATACTTTAAAGGAATATGTTCATCTTTTGCTCTGGCATCCAAACCACCCACTCTTAACTGGGTAATTACAAATTCTGCATTTTTTAGGCCTTCCTTCCTGTCCATGGTATAAGATACTTTTATGGGCAGTCCTGCCTTTTGAACCATTCTTTTTACAAACTCTGTATTTATACGTACTTTTTCTTCTCCCTCAGGAATATCAATTAACACTATCTCTGTTACCGGCAGTGTGTCCTTATGAAGTATCACTCCCTCTGCCAGTTCCGGGGTGTAGCTGCTTCCCCCTCCAATTACAGCCAGTTTAATATTTTTCATGTTCTATCCTCCATTACATCGTTGCACCTGATAAATTGCTTTTGGTATTTTCATACTATTATACTAACCGATTCTATCAATAAAATCTTATAGTATATTCTAAGTACTTGCAGTATCTTATGATTATTTCTTATGCTATAATCTTATTATGATTCGTTACCTGGATATTTACTGGGGTTAATTACTGGGTTCGTTACCAGGATTATCTAATGGAATTGATTTATATGCAACAAAGTTTATCATTCTGGAATTCTTTAGAAAGGAGCTCTTAATGAAATCCAATATAAAACCAACCTTAATGGAACTTAGAAGTTTTCCTTTTACCTGTGCGGACAGTTATGGGGTGGATGAAAATTTTCGTGCCCTGCACTGGCACCGGGAAATGGAAATCTGTTATATAAAAAACGGATGCGGAAAATATCTGATTAATGGAAAAGAATATTCTTTTAAAAAAGGAGATTTATTCATCATTAATAACGATGAAATACATTTATGTTATGACGATCAGGATCTTATTATGCAGGTTATTATGTTTGATCCTTCTTTTTTGTGGAGTGGAGGATCCAATCTTCTGGATTATGAATATCTCAGACCTTTTTTTGAAACAGACAGTAATTTCTGCAATAAACTTGAGGGTAGCAGCCCACATGCAGAGCTCATTGTAGATGCCCTGTCAGAAATCCAGCAGGAATATGATCAGCATACCAAAGGTTACGAACTTATGATTAAATCCCTGCTGTTAAAATTTATGACTCTGATTATACGGTTTTATTCCATTCATGATACAACTTATACCGATGAGGTGGTAAGCCGTAAGGCAACGTTTCAAATCAAGGAAGTTATTGAATATATTGAACAAAATTATAAAAATCCAATCACACTTTCAGAGCTTGCTGATGTAGGGCAAATGAGCGTGCCCTATCTTTGTAGTGTTTTTAAATCATTATCAGGTATTTCACCCATTGATTTTACAATTCGAAAACGGATTTCGGAGGCTAAGCTAGCTCTGACCGCTACCAATGAAAGCATACTCACCATTGGAGAGAACTGTGGTTTTAATTCACTTTCAAATTTTAATCATCTGTTTAAATCCTATGTAGGCCTGTCACCACGGGAATATCGAAAGTCCTAATTTTCTAATTAAAACTGAAAAATAGTTTTGCGCAAAAAAAAGCCCACTGGAATGCAAGCATTCCGTGGACTTTTCTAATATATTACTATTTATTACTGAATGATTGTAGCAACACGTCCTGAACCAACTGTACGTCCACCTTCACGAATAGCGAAAGTTAAACCTTGATCCATAGCGATTGGGTGAATCAGTTCGATAGTCATTTCAATGTTATCGCCAGGCATACACATTTCAACACCTTCAGGTAAGTTACAAACACCTGTGATATCAGTTGTTCTGAAATAGAACTGAGGTCTGTAGTTATTGAAGAAAGGAGTATGACGTCCACCTTCATCTTTTGTTAATACATAAACCTGAGCTGTAAATTTTTTGTGACATTTGATTGAACCTGGTTTAGCAAGAACCTGTCCTCTTTCGATATCAGTTCTGTTAACACCACGAAGAAGTGCACCGATGTTATCACCAGCACGAGCTTCATCAAGAAGTTTACGGAACATTTCGATACCGGTAACAACTGATTTTCTGCTGTCTTCTTTAATACCAATGATTTCAACTTCTTCAGATAAGTGAAGGATACCAGCTTCTACTCTACCGGTAGCAACTGTTCCACGTCCTGTGATAGTGAAAACATCTTCGATTGGCATTAAGAAAGGTTTTTCTGTTGCACGAATAGGATCTGGAATCCAAGAATCAACAGCTTCCATTAATTCAATAATTTTATCGCCCCATTCGCTTGAAGGATCTTCAAGTGCTTTAAGAGCTGAACCCTGGATGATTGGTGTATCATCGCCTGGGAAGTTGTACTCTGACAATAAATCTCTGATTTCCATTTCTACTAATTCAAGTAATTCTGGATCATCAACTGCATCGCATTTGTTCATGAAAACAACGATGTAAGGAACACCAACCTGACGTGAAAGTAAGATATGTTCTTTAGTCTGAGCCATAACACCGTCGGTAGCAGCTACTACTAAGATAGCTCCATCCATCTGAGCAGCGCCAGTGATCATGTTCTTTACATAATCGGCATGTCCAGGACAGTCAACGTGTGCATAATGTCTGTTAGGTGTTTCATATTCAACGTGTGCTGTATTAATTGTAATACCACGTTCTCTTTCTTCTGGAGCTTTATCGATCATATCGAATGCAACTGCAGCGCCAGTTCCGTATCTAGCGTGAAGAGTTTTTGTGATAGCAGCTGTTAAAGTAGTCTTACCATGATCAACATGTCCGATGGTACCAATGTTACAATGGGTTTTATTTCTTTCGAATTTAGCTTTAGCCATTTTGTAAAATCCTCCTTAATATAGGTTATTATTATTTTTTTTATCCGTTATTTTTTTATACTAATCGGCTATAAATGATTATATTAAAAATAATCCGCATTTACAAGTAAATTTTTGTTTTTAGAAAGTTATTTTGCTTTTGCAGCTAATACTTTCTCCTGTACGTTCTTAGGTACCTGTTCGTATTTTTCAAAGAACATTGAGTAGTTACCACGACCCTGCGTTTTGGAACGAAGATCTGTAGAATAACCAAACATTTCTGAAAGTGGAACAAAACCTCTTACGATTTTACCGTTTCCGATATCATCCATACCTTCGATACGTCCACGGCGTGAGTTGATATCACCAATAACATCACCCATATATTCTTCAGGCATTGTAACTTCTACCTTCATAATAGGCTCAAGAAGAACTGGAGCTGCTTTTGCCATAGCTTCTTTAAAAGCTAAAGATCCAGCAATATGGAATGCCATTTCTGATGAATCGACTTCATGATAAGAACCATCATATACATTAGCATGTACACCAACAACTGGGAATCCGCCAAGTATACCTGCTTTAGTTGCTTCTTCAATACCTTCGCCGATTGCAGGAACGTATTCTTTAGGAATAGCACCACCAACAACGGTTGATTCAAATTTGAACAATTCTGTTCCATTTGCATCCATAGGTTTAAAGATAACTTTACAGTGACCATACTGACCACGTCCACCAGACTGTTTTGCATATTTACTATCAACGGTAACTTCTTTGGTAATAGCTTCTTTGTAAGCAACCTGAGGTGCACCTACATTAGCTTCTACCTTGAATTCGCGAAGAAGTCTGTCTACAATGATTTCAAGATGAAGTTCACCCATACCTGCAATGATAGTCTGTCCTGTTTCTGGATCTGTATGAGCACGGAATGTAGGATCTTCTTCTGCAAGTTTTGCTAAAGATTCGCCTAACTTACCCTGGCTGGCTTTTGTTTTAGGCTCAATAGCCAATTCAATAACCGGTTCAGGGAATACCATGGACTCAAGAATTACAGGGTGCTGTTCATCACAGATTGTATCACCTGTAGTAGTGGTTTTAAAACCAACAGCTGCAGCGATATCTCCTGAATATACTTTATCTAATTCTTCTCTTTTGTTAGCATGCATCTGTAAGATACGACCAACACGTTCTTTTTTGTTTTTTGTTGCATTCAGTACATAAGAACCTGCGTTCAATGTACCTGAGTAAACTCTGAAGAATGCAAGCTTTCCAACAAATGGATCCGCCATGATTTTGAATGCTAACGCTGAAAAAGGTTCTTCATCAGATGAATGTCTAACAATTGGATCTCCATCTAAATCTGTTCCTTCTATAGGAGGAATATCGATTGGAGATGGCATAAATTCCAATACAGCATCTAAAAGTTTCTGAACGCCCTTGTTACGATAAGCAGAGCCACAACATACTGGAATCGCTTTACATTCGCATGTACCTTTTCTCAGTGCTGCTTTTAACTGCTCGTTGGTAGGTTCTTCACCATCAAGATACATCATGGTTAATTCATCGTCTAATTCACTGACTTTTTCAATTAATTCAGTACGATACAATTCAGCATCGTCCTGTAAATCTGCAGGAATCTCAACGATTGAAATGTCTTCGCCTTTTTCATCATTATAGATGTAAGCTTTCATTTCAAACAAATCGATGATTCCTTTAAAATCGTCTTCTTTACCAATTGGTAACTGAAGAACGATAGCATTTTTTCCTAATCTTTTTCTAATCTGATCTACACATGCAAAGAAGTTTGCGCCCAAGATATCCATCTTGTTAACAAAAGCCATTCTAGGTACATTGTAGGTATCAGCCTGACGCCAAACATTTTCTGACTGTGGTTCAACGCCACCTTTTGCACAGAAAACGCCAACAGCACCATCAAGAACACGTAAAGAACGTTCTACTTCAACTGTAAAGTCAACGTGTCCAGGTGTATCAATAATATTGATACGGTGTTCTGCTGCGCCTGGTTTTTTCACACAATTTTCTTGTAGTGTCCAGTGGCATGTTGTTGCGGCTGATGTTATTGTGATTCCTCTTTCTTGTTCCTGTTCCATCCAATCCATGGTTGCAGTACCTTCATGAGTATCACCAATCTTATAGTTTACACCGGTATAGAATAAGATACGCTCTGTGAGTGTAGTCTTACCTGCGTCGATGTGAGCCATAATACCAATGTTTCTGGTTCTATCTAACGGATATTGTCTTCCAGCCAAGGTTATTTCCTCCTAAAATATTGAAACTCGCCATAGGCAAATATAAAATCAAACGCTTCGTATAATCTGCTACATTACTGTACAGACTAGAAACGATAGTGAGCGAATGCTTTGTTTGCTTCTGCCATTTTGTGCATGTCTTCTTTTTTCTTAACAGATGCACCGGTATTTGCTGCTGCGTCAAGAATTTCGTTAGCTAATCTTTCTTCCTGGGTCTTCTCTCCTCTTTTACGAGAATAAGTTGTTATCCAGCGAAGTGCTAATGCCTGACGTCTGTCTGTTCTAACTTCGATAGGTACCTGATAGGTAGCTCCACCAATACGTCTTGCTTTAACTTCAAGAAGTGGCATGATATTTGTCATAGCCTCCTCAAAAACGTCGATTGCTGGTTTGCCAGCTTTTGCTTCAACTCTTGTAAATGCTCCATATACAATTTTCTGAGCTACGCCTCTCTTACCATCTAACATAATGTTATTGATAAGTTTGGTTACGACTTTGTTATTGTATAAAGGATCTGCTAATACATCTCTTTTTTGAATATGTCCTTTACGTGGCACGGTTCTTCCCTCCTTAATAAATTCATTAAATCATCGGTACTCACATGATAATTTCTAACTGTGTGCGTGCGGTATTCTTCTTATCTATCGCGTAATCGCTTTAAAAACGGAATCCCAACACTAATTAGTTTAATTTGTGGTCCTCAATAAAACTCTACTTCTTAGCTGCTTTAGGTCTCTTAGCGCCGTATTTTGAACGAGCCTGTCTTCTGTTAGCAACTCCAGCAGTATCAAGTGTACCACGGATAACGTGATATCTTGTACCTGGTAAGTCTTTAACTCTACCACCTCTGATAAGAACAACACTATGTTCCTGTAAGTTGTGGCCTTCTCCTGGAATGTAGCTTGTTACTTCGATTCCGTTTGAAAGACGTACTCTGGCGATTTTTCTAAGAGCTGAGTTAGGTTTTTTAGGGGTAGCTGTTTTAACTGCTGTACAAACACCTCTTTTCTGTGGTGCAGAAAGGTTTGTAGCTTTCTTGTGAAGGGAGTTATATCCTTTCTGAAGAGCTGGTGCGGTAGATTTCTTTACAGCGGTCTGGCGTCCTTTTCTTACTAACTGGTTAAATGTTGGCATTCTGTTTCACCTCTTTCTTTATTAAAATGTTTACTGATTACAATCAGCCTATATGTGCTGCAACAAAAAATGCATCCTAAAAAAACACATTCTCGTGCACGCTAGATAATTATATGGGTAGGTCTTAAAATTGTCAATGGTTATTTCGTAATAAAATTTCAAACAGATACGCAGAAATATACCCTGCAGAAAAGATTTCCTTCTCTCCCGCCCATTATAACTTGAGGGAGGAATTTGCTCTGCAGGGTATATTTACTCCAAGTTCACATTTTATGCAATTAAGCCGCAATCTGATTAGCCCCTTTGATTTCGCCTTGATTCATAGTTTCCTGAAAATCCTGTTCTTCGTGGTATGCCCTATATTCAAGTCCCGTAACCATACCAGATGTAGCTGCCATAATAACTCCAAGCATTGCTACCAGTGGATTAATTAGGTATCCACCGATTATCGAAAACGTTAAGATTAACGCGATAACCAGAATCTGTGAAACGATTTCATCCTTCCTCATATTCTTCTCCTTATGTAACCAGCCATTTGTAGATTCCTTACAAATAAAAAGACGAAGGTAGAAAAAGAAAAGGGTCAGATATTTTTCAAATATTTTTTTTATTTTTTTAAATTAGTGGAAGCCCTGATTTCCACCACAATATTTTGTATCAAAGTTTTTTTAGTAATTTTATATTATCTTTTTTAATATTTTTTTCAGAGAACTTTTCAGTCCCGGCTTTTTAAAACTGTAATTTTCAGTAACTGTATATTTTTCCAATAGAATATCAGGATAATATAAAAGCTTCGAATTACGGATTCCATCTTCACCAAGATCGCAGGCTGCATTCAGGTATTGGTACTGGGAACATTCATTTTGCACAAATTGCTGGTAAATCATGGTATATGCCCCTGTTACTTCAATATCTGCTTTTTCTACATATTCTACGAAAGTATTGCTGTTAAGGGGTCCTCCAATTGCAAATGCCACTACATTACCTGCTTTTCTAAGGAGTCCTCCCTGAAGTCCAAGTTCCTTATAATTTTTTACAATGGTTTCGGCACATTCGATATCTTCCTTTAGATTACTGTTGGCTCCGTTTTCACGAAGTGCACTCCACTTTTTGCTTAATTCAAGACATTCAAATATATTCTCATCTGTAAGTTTCTCATAATACCAGTCATTTGCCTCTTTAAACTGGTTCATAAGATTGCGTTTTCCTCTGAGTTTCTTTCCTGACAGATTAATCAGATGTTCTGTTGTATAAATATAGTCGAACACATCCCTGACCGCCTCATAAGAAAACAAATCAGGATATTCCTGCTGAAGCCAGCTAACCTCTTCATTAAGCACCGTATGAAGAACCAGTGGTTGCTGATGTTCATGAGCGTCTGCCTGCAGTAGAGCAATAATTTCTTTTTTATCTCCGTTTCCGGTAGGAAACCAGTACTCCAGATGATTTCCTATCTGGGCACGGATACAGAGAAAATCAGCTACCTCCGCTACCTGAACATGGTAGGTATCTTTTGATGGATAAAGCCATGCAAAATCATAGTCGCACCCTATAAAGTCAGACTGTCTGAATCTCACATCCATCCATTTTTTATCACTTAGCTGCAAATCATGAAAATCTATCATTATTATGCCCTTTTCCTTTTAATTTAGTTAATTAGTAGTGCAGCAGGTTATTTTACTAAAGCTAATATTTTTTAAATCTTTTAGTATGCACCATTTTTATTGAAGAGTACAAATACAGTCTTCAATATGATTTTAATATCCAGTAGAAGGTTCCAGTTATCGATATATTCCACATCCATCTGAACAATTTCCTCAAAGGATTTTACATTACTTCTTCCACTTACCTGCCACAAACCTGTTATCCCTGGTTTGATGCTGATTCTTCTCCACTGGTTTCTTTCATATTTTTCCACTTCATCAATTGTTGGTGGTCTTGTACCTACCAGACTCATGGTTCCCTGAAAAACATTGAAGAACTGTGGCAGTTCATCGATACTTGTTTTTCTGATGAATTTGCCAACCCTGGTAATTCTGGGATCATCTTTCATCTTAAACATAACTCCGCCTGCAATTTCGTTCTTTTCCATAAGTTCTTTTTTACGGGCTTCTGCATCCATATACATACTGCGGAATTTATAGATCTTAAAGTTACGTCCATTCTGCCCTACTCTGGTCTGTTTAAAAATAGCAGGTCCGGGAGAATCAATTTTTATTGCAATTGCAGTAATAAGCATAAGGATGGATGCCAGAATGATACCTATGATACTTCCTGCAATGTCCATCAGTCTTTTTAATATCTGTTCATAATTATTCAGAGAAACTGTATGATAGGTGATTACAGGATAAGTTCCTACGGTACTTACATAGCTGTTGGCTCTCCGCCTTTTGTAAAAATCAATTACCAGCCTTACCGTAACGCCCATATCTATACAAAGATCGATATACTTCTGTACATCCGGCAAAGAAGTTTCATTTTTCTGTAAGATATAAACCTGATCAATATTATGTGTTTTGATAATATTTTCAAGGTCGTCGACTACTCCCAGATAAGTTTCGTCATATTCTTCTTTACAAATTGCCACGTAGCCAATGTTGTCGACTTTTATACTGGTTTTATTTAAAAAATAATTGAATTTGTTGTATGAGCCGGCTTTTCCTACCAACAGGGTACGTGGTGTAATTCTGCTGAATTCCGCATCAACAAATCTTCTAAAGAAAAATACATTAATGCAAAGAAGAACATAAGTAATAATAAGAAATTCTATAAATACTCTTTTACTAACATCCAGTTCTTCAATATAGTAAAGCACTGCCGAAGTTGCAATGGCAGATACCATGAAAGATTTGGTTATTTTCCTGTGGATTCGGTCCAAATAGTAAAAGAGAGTAACATCATATACTTTATCCTCTTTATTGGACAGAATATAGATTAACGCAAAGACTGCTGCCAGAACAAAAGTACATATAATCTGATTACTCGTCAGATTATTACGTTCAATCACGACACTAGCGATAAAAGAAATGGAAATAAGCAACATGTCCAATAATATCTGCACTATATTAGTATTTGCTCCAACGTTTGTTTTATTCATAATTTGCCTCGCTACACTTTTTTTTAATTCTATTAATCAAAGATCCATTTTTTAATCTGAATCCATGTGTTTTATTTTGTAGTTATCAAATACATTTGGATTCATATGAGGAATAAATTCCAGGTAATCCCTGTTATACACATTGTCCGTAATGAAACATATTGTATATTGGGTAGATTTCTGAAAAGAATA
>Ga0302296_1001931_pt1 | contig 14303 bp, 9 predicted proteins | sample III_Fen_N3_1_FD_194546 | JGI IMG/M metagenome (GOLD analysis project Ga0302296, IMG submission 194546) | Peat permafrost microbial communities from Stordalen Mire near Abisko, Sweden - III_Fen_N3_1 | ecosystem: Environmental > Terrestrial > Soil > Wetlands > Permafrost | place: Sweden: Abisko... | reverse complement strand
TATATCCAATTGATTTATTTACTCTTAATGGAACCAGTTTGAGATAAGAATTATTCCCTTTTGATACAAATATATATGTCCCCCTAACGTTGACGACTTCTATCTGATTAACCGTAATCACTTGCATGGTGTATTGATTGTCTGTGGTGAAGTTCAAAGAAATCAAAGACGTCAATCCATTTGATCTTAGAAAGATATTACTAGTAAGAATTTTCTTATATTTTTCATTACTTGATGCAGTTTGCGCGTTCGTAAATCCTATCGTAATGATCGACAATATTAAAAGACGGAGTGTTTTTTTCATATTAGATTAGTCTAGACTAGGTAAGTAAATAATTTCAGAAACTATATTATTTTTGAAGTTAATTTTCAAATGATTTATAAATCCCATTTCATTATCACGGGATCTTAATTCTAAGAATTTATAATCTCTGTCATTGTTGTATTTAGCTTTCAAAGTTCTAAAAACATTAATGGCTTGTTGACCTACTGTCACGCCATTAGTCAATGTAAATTTATCATCAACAACATGAGCTTCTAGCAGTACAGATTCATCGATCAAAGTATTATTTAGTTTTTTGATATAAGTTTTTCCCCAATAGACAGTCGTGATAGTATCGATGATAGACTCGTCATAATTATTCGTTTTTAATGCATTGACGCATTTTGTGCTTTCGTTGAACTTCTTGATAAAGTAATTCAGATTATGATTATTTTTATCAAAAGGAGCATCGGCAATTGAGTTTACCATTGACACAGAGTCAGGAATTAGTTTGACTTTTTTATAAGCATCAGTAATTGAGTCCTTTGTAATGCTTTGCGGGTTTGATTCGGTAGCTTTATGACAGGAGTAAAGAGCTATTAGGGCTATAAGTATGATTGTCTTTTTCATTTTATATATTATTGATTATTCGGGTCATTTGTTTTTTACTTTTGAAGCGCATTAAATTTCTTTTCATTTTCATTCCAGATATAATAAACTGTTTTCTTTTTACCCTCTAAGCAGAATGTATTTATGAAAAGCAGACTGTTTTTTCGATAGCTATATAATTCGTCATTACTTTCATCACATGCTGGACAATCAATAGGGAGGCTATAAACTTTTCCATTGCGGACATCGATCATTATCCCTTGCTCACAACCAGCCCCAACTCCATAAATAATCATTTCGTAGTTTGATGCAAATCCAACTTTTCCTGTTTGTATGACTCCTTGTTCCGTTGCATATTCCAATTGTCCTAAAGCATCTTTATTACTTGATTTATCGATTTCTACTTTTTTATTCGTCGCAAGAATACCTGATTTATAGCTATCAAAAGTAGGTTTACCTTCTGTTTGAGTTGCTTTATTTATAGAATCGCTAGTTTTCTTATCTCTACTAGAAACCAATGAGTCTTTAGCTTGTGTCTTTTTTACTTCCTTAGCTGAAGAGTTGTCTCTGGATTTATCAGAGCTACAAGATGAAAATAGAAATAGTACAAATGAAAAGAAAATGATAGTTGTTCTCATAATTATTAATTTATAGTTGTTTTTAAAATTGAATATTTTGAGTGGAAATAAATACAACCTTCATTTTTAGACATAAAAAAAGCGTGGGACATTTAACCGTATCCACGCCTGAGGCTCTGGCGGAGCCTGTACACAAATAAGTTAAAGCCCACGCTCGTTGGAGCATAGGCATTTACTAACTTATTCTTGTGTACTCAAATATTTAATCGCCAGATTTCAGGAGTAAGAATAATAGCTAATGCTATGGTAATATGTAATGCAATTGTCGCTACAATTGACGAGATAATTCAATGAAGTGCAAATATATGAGTTTTTTTTAGAATTTCAAAAATAGCAGAAGAAAATTTGAATGCAGACATTTCTTATTAACGCGTTTTCCCGTATTTTGGGAATGTCTATTTTTTGTTGAAAAAGTATCATAGATTCGTTTTATATGACTAACTTAGCAGACTATTATTTGAAGTCTCCCTTTATTTTGATAGAATGTAGATTTACTGTATCTATTAACAATTCAAATTATTCCTGCTCAAAACACCCTCTTTTCTTACTCTTTATTGTCCTCCTAAATTACTTGTCCTAATTATTTTCGATTGTCCAGTGCTAATTAGTTAATAATTAACATATTGCATTTTTGCTTGTCCTTGTTTTTCTCACCCCTTTTTTTGATGGTTTAAAGTTAGAATGTTATCTTTATTGCATGGATTTAATGATTATTCATTGAGTTCATATAACTATAATACTTTTTGTATTATAGAAATTCACAGCCTCACTTTGCGATAAGAAAAAACAAACTCCGCCGCAAAGTGGCAATAATATACAATAAGCCCTATCAGTAGAAGCATGAAAAAACTTACACTTTCCCTATTTTCTATTCCCTTAATAGTAATAAGCCTACAGGCACAAAATCTTCACAAACTAAGTACAGAACGTAACGCTTACCGTGCAGCAGACCAACTGGTAAAACAACAAGTAGAGTATAAAGATCCCGGCAGCTCAGACAAGAACCTTACCTGGGACTTTCGATTTCTGCAACCCATTAATGAGGAATATTCCCTTAATTATTTTATCCCCGACAGTACCAATATGTTACGATTGTGCGGACAGGAACACAACACCCGTTATTATTTCCGTCAGCAAAAGGACAGCCTGCAAGCCGTGGGGTATGAGAATTCCACTACTTATATGGAATATCCCACACCCGAACTACGGATGCGTTTCCCCTTTGCCTATGGAGATACGCTGTTTAGCTACTTTGTGGGCAAAGGACAGTACTGCCACAGACTAGAACTGGCGGTAAAAGGCTACACCCGCGTTGAAGCCGATGCCGAAGGTGAATTACTACTGCCCAAAAGCGAAACGGTAAAAAAAGCAATGCGAGTACGTACCCTCCGTCACTATACCGAAACGGGAAAAGACAGTGTGGAAATGACTCTCGACACCTACTCGTGGTATGCTGCGGGTATACGTTATCCGGTGTTCGAAAGTATTAAAACCACTCTGAGCAAAAAGGGAGATAAAAAAGACGAAAAAGGTGAAAGCATGAAAGATACCACCGTATTTAGAACTTCATTTTACTACCCACCCGAAAAACAAACCTCACAAGTAGAAACAGCCCCTATCCCTGAGGAAGCTAAAACAGCAGACCTCGGAGCATCAGCCGTATTTACAGAAGCACAACTTATGCCTAACCCGGTAATTGACAATCTCTATATTAAATACAAACTTGTACGCTCCGCCAAAGTTTGGTTTACGGTGCATAACAATATCGGTATACCTCAACGTAACACTTCACCACAACAGCTCGGAGAAGGAGAGCATAGCACTACTGTAGGTATGGGTGGTCTTATTCCCGGAGTATATAGCCTGTTTGTACATGTGGATGATATGGTGATGAGGTTGAATGTGGTTAAACAATGAAACTATTAAAGTCTCAATAAATGAAATTGTTTAATCGAATATACATAAATACAGCACAATTGTACACATAGTAGCAGCTATGCATACACTAAAAATATCACTGTGTGCAGTTCTATAGCTCCAATATAGCAATAGTCTAGTTACAAAATATAAACTTATATATCAGAATATGAACATAACTTTTTCAAGATTCAAGCATCTATACTTTATTTTCATTTTTAGCATCTGTTTAGCAGATGCCTTTGCCCAATCGATATCCGATGAATTTAAACATGATATAAAGCGGGTAGTATCTCCTTCGCCCGAAGCATCATCATTAGGAAAATATGGTCAGATACCGGTAAATATGCAATTGGGACTACCTGAAATTTCGATCCCGCTTTATGAAATAAAGGGTCAGGATTTAAGCTTGCCTATTTCGCTAAGCTATCATGGGGGAGGTTTTCAGGTATCGGAAGTTGCTTCTTCGGTTGGGCTGGGCTGGACTCTAAATGGCGGTGGGGTTATATCCAGATTTGTAAAAGGATGGCCGGATGAAGCAACGCAAGGGTATTACAACACAATGTTATACTATAATCAGAACATCAAAGGAACCGTTTGCAATTCTACGGCTGATGCAAACTCACTCCCCTGCAACTGGCGGGTGGCAGCTGCAAATGGAGAGGTAGATCTGGAACCCGATGAATTCTCGTTTAATTTTAATGGATATTCGGGGCGTATTATTTTTAATGAAGATAAGCAACCCATCTTTTATCCTTTTCAGAATTTGAAAATTGAAGGTTCAATTCTTACTGACTGGATCATAACCGTTCCCGATGGTACAAAGTATTATTTCGAGAAAAAAGAACGTTCAACCTTCCGTTATGGAGGCAGTTATACTTCAGCGTGGTATCTTACCCGGATACAAAGTGCGAGAAGCAATGAATATATTACCTTTACTTATACCGATAATGGGCATAGCTGGTTGGAGGATATTAGTTCAAAACCCAAAGTTACATCTTTGTCACCCTTTTATACAGAGTCCGGCACTGGTAATGCTTGTACAAGTAGCCAACTGCAAACAGAAACGGAAATGACAGGAACTACTCAGTTAAGTTCTATTGGATTTCCAAAATACGGATTAAGTGTATCGCTAAGTTATGCTAATGACCGCATTGATATTGGCACACAATCCACACTGCAACGACTCACTAAGCTATCCGTTTCGAAATATGCTGTAATTCAATCGTACACTTTCGAAAACAACGCCTATTTTGAAGGGAAAAACAATGCGAATGAAAGCAGCTATTTGTGCAGAAGACTTAAATTGAATGCGCTAAAAAACGACTTGAATAATACCCGTTACTCCTTTGAATACGAACCGGGTTATCAGATGCCATCATACAATAGTCCTGATGTAGACCATTGGGGGTTTTATAACGACGCCAATAATAGTTCATTTATACCACCTATACCAAGTTACTATAAAGGACATTATGTTGAAAATAGTTGGCTAACAGCCAATAAAGAGACAAATGCCAATGCAGTAAAAGCCTGTATGCTAAATAAAATAACTTATCCGACGGGAGGCTATACTCAATTTAACTGGGAGTCAAATGTGGTTTCGTATGAAAATGAACAAAAAGAAAGTTTTAAAAATGCATCGGTTTCATGTGCTAACGGAGCCATCTCGATGACCGGAAAAGAATCAAATTTAGCCACCTATATGCAAAATCTGTATGTGGATGATGTAAATATGCCAATAAACTTACATGTAGTGCCTTTTGTAAAAACAACGCCGGGACAGGTTCAGATTACGCTGAACACAAACCCAACGGGAAGCAGCTCAACAATAGGTTATCGCCAGGCTTATATATACAAGTTTTCGAGCGATGTGAATGCTAATACTTTGCGTATTCCGCTTTTTGATATAATGAACGATCCAAATTGCAGACAAATTTTAAATGGTCAAAGTATAGATCTTACTACCGGAGCTTACTTTTTAATTGCTATTGTATCCAAAAATTTATCGTCCCAATCAATCGTTGCCTATGTAGATTATACAGAAACTGAGATTGTAAAATACAGAGATCAATACGTTGGAGGAGTAAGGATTAATGAGATAAATTCTTACGACGCTATAAATCCTGCCAATAACCTGCAGAAAACATATAGCTACAAAAGAGACTATCCGGTAGCACCATTAGCTGACGAACCCGTAGGGTACACCCGTTCGAGTGGAAAGCTTTTTGCCGACCCATATCACTCGAACTACACGCATGCTTATGTAGATCCATGCACGCATATGCTTAACGTTAGTTCATTTCTGGTAGACGCAACTGGCGAACCTCTGCGCAACGAAGGAAGTCATATAGGCTACGGCGAAGTTACCGAAATATCAAAAGGCAAGGCTGCGGGAGTGAAAACCATAAAGTATCTGAATAACTATATGGCCGATCAACGAAGTTTGGTTGTGAATGAAACCAGTTTTGACAACACACTCAAACCGGTAAAATTAACAGACAATCAATATACCAGCCCTTATTATTTGCAAAGTAATTATCATCAAATGATTATCAGGCTAATTAATGCAAACAAGGTATGCAACTCTGATGGGATGTACTGCACCACATATTACAACTTTAGTGACAAATCATCATCTCTATACACTTCGGGTTGGACAGGATTAAAAGAGACCAATGAGAAAACATATAATTTAGCAACCGGAAGCCCTATAGAATGCAAAACACAATATTTCTATGATGGCGCCGACGCTAACAAACATACTTTCCTGACGCGCAAAAATAGCTATAACAGTGATGGAACGTTGGTACTAGAGCAAACTAAATATCCGTGGGACTTTAGTGCCTCCGGCAATATTCTACAAACCCTTATTGCTAACCATATAATTAATAAGCCGATAGAGCAACTTCTTTTTAATAATTCAAAACTTGTGGCATCGTATTACAATAAGTATAACTCAAGCAATGGATTGCTTAATGTTTCGGAAACCTACGAATGCGATTTTCTGAAACAGAAAACTCAACCGTTGGGCTTGGATGCATACGGTAATCTGGATCCGAATACTTATTATAAAAAGATGTTGAGTTTTGATTATGATGGAAGTGGCAACATTATTACCCAGACCAAAACAAACGTAATGTCGACATCCTACCTGTGGGGATATGGGAATTCATTGCCGGTAGTTCAAATTCAGAATATAGCTCAAGGTGATATTCCATCAGCTGTAACCGCGAATATTTCAAGTCACGCGTTTTCGGGAAGCACTAACTATAACGATATTCAAACCGACATTGCTTATTTGAAAACGCAGTTATCCACCCTGTCGTCTGCTGCCAATTATATGATTACTCTGTATACCTATAAACCACTGATAGGAATAACCTCTGCCACTGACCCCCGTGGTACCACCACTTATTACAATTACGATGCGGTGGGACGATTGTCGGAAATATACAGGATGGTAAATGGAGCAAAGCAGAGCGTTCAAACTTATCAATATAATTTCAAACCCTGATTGTTTACTTTGAATTAGAATCATCAAATACAATTATTATATGAAACAAATACTCTACATACTTCTTCTTTTGCTTTTGCCACTAACCCTGCCGGCACAAAGCACAGATCAGAACTACATACTTGCCCGCACCTATTTAGAAAAAGACGGGTCGAAGTACAACGATCGGATTCAATACTTTGATGGGCTGGGACGCCCTGTGCAGACAGTACAAAAGGCAATAACACCCGGAGGAAAAGATTTAGTAAACTTTACCGAATATGATGGTTGGGGTAACGAGCGAAAAAACTGGTTGCCTGCACCCTCGTTAGGAAACACGGGAGCGTATATAAGCCTTTCGGACTTTACCGCATTGGCAAACAATCAGTATACCACCGGCGAACAGCCATATAGCACCACCGAGTTTGAGCCTTCTCCGTTAAACAAAGTTACCGGACAATATGGTGCGGGAAAAGCATGGTATGATGCCGGTAAAAAGGTAACAACCGAGTATGGCACCAATACAAATGTTGGTGTAGATGTAGTTGCCCGTTTTTATGTAAATGGCAGTGGTCAGTTGCAGCGAGATGCCAACAACTATGCTGCTAACACCTTATTTAAAATGACAGTAACTGACGAAGATGGCAAATCCACCATCGAATACAAGGATAAACAGGGGCGTGTAGTGATGAGAAGGAACTGTGCCAAAGCGGATGTAAATTACAATGCAGATACCTATTTTGTGTATAATGATCTGGGGCAACGTGCTTATGTGTTACCTCCAAACTTTGTGGATGGAATGGGGGGTACCACTTCATTCCCAGACGACAATACGCTGCTAAAACAATTTGGGTATCTGTATCAGTACGACGAGCGGGGTAATTGCAAATACAAGCGTCTACCGGGTTGTGAACCCATATATATGGTATACGATAGAGCAGAGCGCCTGATTCTGTCACAAGATGGAAATCAGCGGGGTAATGCACAATGGACAGTGATCAAATATGATGTATTTGGGCGCACCATTTTTACAGGTACTACCGGTGCTATTCCAAACTCAACAGCACTAGGTGATTTAATTTTGGCAAATAAAGATAAGCTCATTATTGAGAGTTATAGTAACGGTTCCGGTTACACGTGCACCAACTTTTGCGATGCAGCCCCCTTGATTGTTAATTACTGCGATAGTTATAATTTTACTACTCTTGTGGCCAATGGCGGGAGTTTTAACTGGGGCGCACCACCCTCGGGTTTCGACGGGCAATATCTTGATAGCAACGGACAACCTAACGCCAAAGGACTCTTGACGGGAACAGTGGTGTATCGTTTAAACGACCCAACCAAATATGAAACAACGGCACTCTACTATGATGATAGGGGGCGGGTAGTACAAACACGTGCAGGCAATCATTTAGGAGGTTACGACATAAGCTACAATGCCCTTGATTTTACAGGCAAACCTGCTAAAACCTATAAAACCCATGGCATTAATGGAGCTTCGGCCACCATTACTGAGCTGTACACCTATGATTACGACAAGGCGCAACGTCTTACAACCACTAAGTATAGTTTAAATGGTGGCGGTGAAGTTACGTTGGCATCAAACACCTATGATGAGTTGGGAAGACTAAAAACCAAAACTCTTGGAGGAATTGATGCAACGTCCTATAATTATAATATTCGAAGTTGGACAACAGATATTGTTGGTAGCCGTTTTGCCGAAAACCTGTATTACAATGCTAATCCCGTCGGTTTGCCTAACTTTACACCTGCGTACAACGGAAATATAGCAGGAATGCAGTGGAGTGTAGCAAACGAAAGTGGAAACCGGGCCTATAGTTTCACATACGATGGTCTCAACCGGCTAACCAATGCAAGCTATACCGGATTTAGCGGCGGGGTGATAAATGGCACACAAAACAGGTACGATGAACATTTTGGATTTGATAAAATGGGAAATACTACAAGCTTTACACGCAACGGTTTGCTTTCGAGTTCAGGTGGTTATGGTACTGTTGACAACCTGAGCTTCACATACAATGGTAATCAAAAGGTAAAGATTAGGGATGTTGGATCGAACGGAATTTTCTATGGTGATGAGGAGTTTGTACAAAACGGCTCGAATACGGGCAATAGTTGCGCTTACGATGCCAATGGTAACCGACTGTATGATAGCAACAGCAATATTTGGGGAATTCGATATAATACACTAAATTTGCCGGACGCGATGCAGTTCTATCAGGGACATCAAACCAATTACACCTACTCTGCAACAGGTGCTAAGCTGAAAGTTATAGACAAGACAGCTCCGGCGGGAGTAGTATTACCTGTAACAAGCTTGAATACGATTTTGTCGAACCCTTCGGTATCAACGATTACGACTACCGATTATGTAGGCAATATCATTTACGAGAACGGGACTCTGAAACGAATACTTACTCCGGTGGGTTATTGGCAGGCAGGTACATATTATTACTTCTTGAAAGACCATTTGGGTAGCAACCGTGTAGTGATGACCGGGAGTGGTGGTATTGCCGAGACAAGCAGTTATTATCCCAGTGGTATGCGCTTTGGCGAAAGTGCAGTAAATGGTGGCAGCGTGCAACCCTACCGCCATACGGGGCACGAAATGCAGGAAATGCATGGATTGAACTGGATAGATAACTTGGCACGGTTCAGAACGGTGAGTGATGGAAATGGGTTTACAGGTGTGGATCCACTGGCTGAGAAGTATTATTCTATTTCACCATATGCATATTGTAAGGGTAATCCTGTAAATGCAATTGATCCCGATGGAAAATTAGTTATATTCATAAACGGGATGAATGCAGGTAGTGGAGGCAAGCCAGCCTATTGGGGAGGATTTGACACAAAAGTAATGAATCGAGTTAAGGATTGGAATGCTGATTATATAGATGGATCTCATGGTGGAACTAGTAGTATGCCTTGGAATCTTTCAGCGAATGAAAGAAAAGGCGTAGGTTATGACAGTGGAAAAGAATATGCAAAATATTACTTATTCGCATATAAAAATGATGATGGAAGTTTTAAAGAAACTATAAAAGTTATTACTCATAGTATGGGTGCTGCTTATGCAAAAGGTTTCATTCAAGGGCTTATTGATGCAGGAGTTCCTATCAATCAGATTGAATTTGAAGCAGATTTTGCACCCTTTCAACCCACAAAACAGAAAGCTGTTGCTGGTGTTAAAACGTATCAATTTTCTAATGATAATGATAATGTTGCAAACAACAAAGCATTAGGAAGTCCATATGGACGAATGGAAGGGGCTGATGTTACTACTGATAATGACAAAGATAAAGGGCATTCTATTCAAGACTTTAACGACAAAATTAAAAATTTACCAGAAGGAACATACAAAGTGGTTAATGGTGAAATTGTGCCTCAATAAAAAACATAAAAATAAGATATGAAAAAATGGAATCCTTTGCTAGTATTGTTTTTATCATTCATTCTTTATTGGATTGCTTTGTATATTGGAGCAAGTGCTATTGATTCTCAGCATGCTGGTGGAGAACAATATTTCTTGACCATTTGTGCAAAGGGAATTGAATTTTCTCCAATAATTGGACTGATTCTGTTCGGAATTATATGTTTTATATATAAAGAATGGACTATTAGAAACAAATGGTTATCAATAATTTTAATAATATTTTTGTTAGTAGCATCTACATTCTTGTTGTTCTTTAATCATTCGTAGAGCAAATAGTCATTATTTTTATATTGGGTGCTTTGCGTGTCATATTGTGGTGAAACGCTACCACTCGTGGTAATGTATCAGATTTGGCGTTAATGGAATAAAACCTTGTAAATCAAAAACAACTCACAAGGATAGAATAGGGAATGGTGGGTGTATATGCTCACCATTTTCCATTTTTTTTAGTCGTTCAAAATGAATGGAAGAGAAGTGTAGGAACAAAAAACGAGCATTTGTTTTTATCTATTTAGTCTTTTTGAATATTTAACAATATGGCGTGTTTGAGGTTGTATAGAATTCAACAGCAAGATGTGTTTTTGTAGCTACAAAAACGTTTTGCCTGATTAAAATCAGGAGTTAGAACCCTCGCAACTCGGGTTCAATTTTTATCCAGAATGCTATAGTATATATAAGCAAAGCCCTGCAATTTAAGGTTGCAGGGCTCTTTGTGTTGTTTGGACAACTCTAGAGAGTTCTCGAAATGGCATAAGATAATTTTAGAAGTTCACTTTACCATCCAGTAAATCCTTCATGCGCTTTTTGGTTAGCATAGAATTAATGATTTTAATCAGGGCGTTTTTCTCGTCTTCGTCAAGTTGATTAATAAGCATTAGTTGCTCGTTCAGTTCATGGTTTTGCATTTCCACCACACTATCCTCACTATCGTTTAAAAGGTTGTCAGCACTCACGGCAAACACTCCCATTAATCGCTGTACAATATCAATAGATTGTGTCTTTTTTCTGATTTACAACAAACTTAATTGCGGTTTATTTGCTCACAGTTTTTTTTGAAAAAAACATCAATTAAAATTGATGTTTATCAACTTAGATTATTATATCGAATTCTCGTTATTTTAATTTTCAAATAAAATCAACATTCATTTATGTTACCATATACTTGGTATTAAGCAGAAGAATCTTAAAACAGTATCCCAGTTTTCAACTGTTTCCATAGTAAGACCAGATTTCGCTAGTGAATTAATCCAGTCCTCACCAATAGCCTCAGCCCAAAAAACATTCGCGAATTCTTTGTCAAAAACATATTTTTTTGAATCTAAGTTGAAATTAAAACATGCATGATTAAAAGGTTTATCTTTATCTTCAACATGATCTGGTGTTATAGTAAAAGTGCCAGCAAAACATTCTTCACTCTCACAATAGTCCAAAATAAAAGAGAGTCTCGAAAATCTATCGTGAAGATATTCTATAAATTCAATATTAGGTGACCAACGCGTGTCGTAAGTAACGCAATAATATTGTTTACTTTTACTAATAGTCTCTGGGTATTTAACATCGTAGTCACACCCCCAGTTATTCTCAAGCCATTGGTCACAGTCTGAATAACCGTACTTATCCTCCAAATCTGAAATATATGTGTTGAATTCAACTTCTGTTCGACCTTGTTTATCCAAAAGAATTGTTTTTAATTTACCATTTTCATCATCAACATCAATTTTCGAAACTGGACAAAAAATGTTAGGCGACTGAAAATGCGATAATTCTTCAGGACACGGGAGGAACTTCGACATTTGGAAGATATCATTACCTCCTGAATTTAGACATTCAAAGAATTTTTTCATTGATCTTGAACTACCACTTACTTTTAATCTATTTGAGCACGTATTTGCCATAATTTAATAAACGATTGCCTGTACATCGTGAGGTTTTATGTTTGTATTTTTTTCTCTATTTATACTCATATCTATTTATTTTTCGAAAGTTGATATTTAATGTAATATTTAACATGTATTTTCCATCGTCTTACAAATCAATATGTTTCTAATTGATTGCTTTATATCTTTCCATTATTTCTATAGTTCAATTTCAAAAAAGTTTATTTTTTTTGCAGGAAATATTGCGTTAAATAGAAAATCTATCAGAATAAATGGAGATAAATAGGATAGTAGGACTGTGGATAAATTAAATATTACATAGAAAGTTCAGTTTAATTAAAAAATAGTATTTATCTTTGATAAATTTTAGATAAAAAACAGGATCTAATCAATATTCAATTAGTTGAATATACCCAGTTGCTAAAATTGTTCGTTTTTATACATTTCTATTTCATAGTAATATAGAAAATGTTCGAGTAAAGATAAATGCGATATATCCCAAGTAAACCAGACATATCTTTTTTTAACTGAGCATATACAAGTGTTAGCAGCAAGCATAAAAAACAAAAAAATGAAAGTAGCTTACCATTTTAAGTGTACAGAAATTGACGGACGTTACGACCAGATTTTCTATAAGAGTACCTTTACTAAACTATTGAGTTTGAATGAGCCATTCATATCTTCAAAAGTTCTGGTTGGAGACTTAATTACTCACAGCGTAAAAGAAAAGTTTAGCTACTCAACAGACTTTTTGATAGAGTTGTTCCAATTAGACGGAGATAATTGGAAACGAATCATTAACGATAGAGTAATATACTTCGAAGAGCAAGACGTATTCATTATTTGTTTTGAAACAATACAAAAAGAAATAGCTGAAAAATTACATAAATCACTAATCAGTGAAACACATTATTTGGGTGCATTCGAAATCGACAATTCAATTGAATTGCATTGGCAATTATATAGCTTAAACATTGGGCCCAAATTTAGACTTCTAAACAAGAATATCAACATTTTACTTGATACAGACAGTGAAGAAAATAAAGATATTGCCATACACTACAGCCAACTTTTAGAGGGTATTCCATTTGAAAAAGTAAATACTGAATTTTCAAATTATAGGTATTCTATTTTTGATGACAATCACAACTTTGAGAATGCAAAAAGAACAAGTGAGTGGAAAAAAAGTACAGAATCACTCTTTACAACTATCACAGATGAGATAATTGCTAAACTAACGGACACTGCACCTGAATTGACAGATAGACTTTGGACAATTAATAATACATTTTTGAATGCGCAAGTTGGGGAACAATATGCTCTAGCTATGACCTCTTGCAGACGACTATTTGAGTATATAACAGACTGCTTATTCCCAGCAACAAATGAAATAATTGATGGTCACTCATTCAAAAAAGATAAGTATAAAAATAGGTTATTGGAATTCGCAAATAGAGAATTAAAAAGTGAGACAAACATAGACTTAATAGTTGCAAATACAGTTTCATTGTTTGAAGAGTGGAACAAACTTTATGACTTATCAAATAAAGGAGTTCACAGTGAACCACATAGACAAGAATGTAGACGTTGTATCATAAGAACAATTTTATTACTTGACGACTTGATATCAATCAAAAAAACACCTTTTATAGTTAACGTAAAAGCCGAGAAATTTTTCAACGACTTTATTGAGGACAACAATGCCAGCCGCTAACACACGCCTCGTTCATTGGCTGGCTGACGTGCATTCCCGCAGTTTTGCTCCCGCATTCACCTTGTCGTTCTACGACAGCAAATGCTCCCGCAAACCGCCAAATGCCCATAGCCTCGGTCGTTAGTCAGAATAATGAAACCGCCAACAGTTTTATTGTCAATTCAGAAGTTTATTTATATTTAAATCTCAAAAAGATTGGACTAAAAACTATTAAATCGATATTTCTACAATGAGTAAAACTTTGAATAGTAGCGAAAACATTGAATTATCAATCTGTACCATTAAAGGTAATGCGCATATATCCGTAGAAATTATTCTTCTTACAAAATTGATTCG
>Ga0302296_1001930_pt1 | contig 14305 bp, 14 predicted proteins | sample III_Fen_N3_1_FD_194546 | JGI IMG/M metagenome (GOLD analysis project Ga0302296, IMG submission 194546) | Peat permafrost microbial communities from Stordalen Mire near Abisko, Sweden - III_Fen_N3_1 | ecosystem: Environmental > Terrestrial > Soil > Wetlands > Permafrost | place: Sweden: Abisko... | reverse complement strand
CAATGAGGATGGCCCTCAGCCTCTTATTATAGTCGACGGAGTAAAGATGACAAAAGCTGAAATCAAAAAGATTGATCCAAATACTATTGAATCAATTGTCATCCTGAAGGATAAATCACCAACCCAAAAAATGGCAACAGAAAAATATGGTGATGAAGGAAAAAACGGAGTGGTTTTGCTTACTTCAAAAAAGGCCTCCAAAGGATCTTCCAATCCACTGCCTGAAGTTGCACCCCCACCGCCACCTCCTCCACCTCCGGCAGATGTTGACATGGTAAACAATGACGACAAAAAACCATTTGTTGAAGTTGAGACATTACCTGAATTTCCAGGCGGAGGTAAAGACGCAATGGTTGTGTGGATTTCAAATAATCTTAAATATCCTGCAGAGGCTGTAAAGAATAAGATTGAAGGCAAAGTAATAGTAAATTTCCTGGTTTCAGCTTCCGGTAAAGTTAAAGATGTAATTGTTGTTAAATCAACCAGCCCAACGTTAAGCACTGAAGCCGTCAGGGTGGTAAGTAGCATGCCTGACTGGAAACCGGCAACACAGGGAGGAAAGGGTGTTGACGTGCAAGTCCGTGTCCCGGTAGAATTTAAATTAAATTAACTATTTATAATTCCATATGGTTTGTGGTAGGGAACGGTCGCGACCGTTCCCTACATTATTTTATGACATTAACGTTTGATCGAAGGCATATAAAATGCCGCATGCACAGTAGCCGGACATGGAGAATCAATTCCCTTTACCGCCTTCCACAGCACTTCATTGAATTCAGCATCGCTAATCATATCCTCCTTTGCAAAATTAAATTTCTCGCTTTTCTTCTGCCATTTGTTTTCGGCCAGATTTTTTTCATCCAAATTAATCAGGCAAGGCTTCACATTAAATGCAGGATGATCAGGAGTGGTATTCATGCTTCTCCAAACCGGAACTGCAGCTGCATCATACTGGCTCATTGGAGGCAAGCCCAGTATCAGCTCAATAGTTCGCAGAAGTGAGGTGGTTGTATATGCCGTGTGATCAACAAAACCTTTCTTTACATAGCCCCCTGCCAGATAAGCGGTACTTCGGTGAGCATCCACATGGTCAGGACCGTTCTGGGCATCATCTTCAACAATTATTACCAGGCTGTTTTTCCATATAGAAGAATGACTGAGATAATCAACGAACATGCCAACAGCCAGATCATTGTCAGCAACATGAGCAAAGGGTGTGGGTTTGTTAAGTTGAAGACCTTCGGTATGATCATTTCCAAAACGAAGGGTTGTTAATTGGGGAAGAGCATCGGCTTTCATCAGCGAATCAAAATCATGCTTCCATTGCCTGAATCTTACAGTATCACGTACGGACAAATTCCATGGCGTATACCCGGGGCAGAAATGACCATATAATGAAGAGATATTGGGTTCATTATCTCCCATAAATTCCGCATAGTTTCTGTAGCTGATACCGTACCGTTTACAGTAATCCCATAAAAAACCTCCCTTGTTGTTGGCAATTTCAATCGAACCCTCTCCCGGATATGAACCTCCTCTTCCTCCATAACTGGTTGGCCAGTTTTTTTCAAGATAGTCGGTCGCATAAGCTCCCATGGTCCAGTTGTGACCATCAGCGCTTACTTCACCATTAACATACAGATTATCAAGAAGTACAAATTCCCGCGCAATTGCATGTTGATTAGGAGTGATGTTTTCACCAAACAATACCAGTTTCGGATCTCCGTTTCCTTCCGGGATATCTCCCAATACCTGGTCATAAGTTCTGTTTTCCTTAATAATATAAAATACATGTTTGATAGGAGAAACATCCCCGACTTTCATTGGAATGGGATTACCATCAGCCCCTTCAGACATTAATTCGAAATTTTTATTGTAAGGAGTATTACCATATACTGCCCGTGAATACAAATCCATCTGTGCGGCATCAGGAGTATTAATAACCTGAAGTGTTCCACGTAACAGTCCACCTATATATTGTTCTTTTATTTCCTGTTCCTTGCCATTAGCCTGATAAATTACTGTCTCGCCTTTCCTGGTGGGGTTGGGGCCATAAGGATTTGCATGGGACGACAGTCCTTTGCCATTACTTACCAGTAGCTTATTTTTAACTGTTCTAACACATGTCGGATACCAGCCAGTAGGGATAAATCCTTTGCTTACACTTGTTCCCGGCTTATGAACGTCAAATACTGCAAGGCAGTTATTATCGGCATTTGCTATATAAAGAGTTTTTTCATCATTGCTCAGAGCCACACTGTTTGTGGTAGAACCAGTGCGTGAATCAGGATAAAGGGCTGCGTTCAGTGTCTCAATAACTTTCAGCTGTCTGGTGTCAATGACAGACACGGAGTTGTCATTGGCATTTGCAACGTACAGGTATTTTCCGTTTGATGTAATGCACATGTCATTCGGATTATCGCCGACAGGAATTGAACCGCTGATTTTCTGCTGATCTGTATCAAAAAGTATTATTTTATCACATCCCCAACACGTTATGTAAAGGAGTTTATGATCGGGGGAAAGCAGGCAGGTATAACCCTCTCCGTCAAGAGAAAAATGAGAGATTACTTTCTTTAGCTGAGTATCGACTACGAAAAGTGAGTTATTTTCTTTCGTCACTGCATATAACCTTTTTCCCTTCTCATCAAGTGCAATTCCTGCAATAGAGATTTTTTCAGGCCAGGCCTTGCCTATGGTTATTGTGTCAAATGCCGCCAACCGATTGTCAGTGACCGCATACCGGATAACAATATTATCATTCCCCCCGGAAGCATATATATACTTTCCATCATCCGTGAATGTCAAACCAAGCCACGATTTTTTAATAATTACTGAATCAAGAATCACTTCCTTCTCTATGTCAAACAATTGTATTGTCTGATCGCTTTCCCCGTTATTGGTTATAGCTGCTAGTTTACCCGTTGGTGAAACTGCAATATTCAGAGGCAGGTCTCCAAGCGGAACAAGTTTCCCGACCGGAGTTAATCTCCAGCCATTTGGAAGGGTAACAGCGTGTGTTCCCAGTTCTTTTCCTGACTGAGCTCCAGCATTCAGGCAGATGCTCAGTAATATAACAGTGAATAAGAACGATAGCTTACTGAAAGAACCATTCATCTTTTTCATAATATAATCTAATTCTCATTTGCTCTTTTTTTGAGGTCCTCCGGCCGGAGAGTGATCAGATGGCCTATTTGTTTCCCGTTACGGCAGGTTACAACTCTAAGTGTAACAGGGCCTTCCGGGAGTACGAAGGGTTTGGAATACTTTTTTGAATAAGTATTTGGCATTGCTCCGTCAATAGTATAATAAATTTCCAGTCCGGGTGCTTCAGAATCCATTTCCACTGTTAGTTTTCCATCTTTTCCCTTTACAGTTACAGCTGCATCGTATATGGCAGTTGAATAATTTATGCCTTCGATATCTGAACGCATAAATCTGTTCTCAACGCGCGATATAAAGCTATTCCAGTTTTTTGATTCCTTCGGTGACCAGAAATCCTCCGCAAGCGCCCAGCCACGTGGCCATGTCATATATTCAGCGTGATGAAGTGTTACTATTTGTTCTGTCCAGAGATTCCCCTGACCTCCAAGAATATACTTTGCATCCACTCCCTCAGGAACAGGCTCATAGCTATAGCTTTTATTAAGTCTTAAACTTGCATATACCGCTGGTTCAATTGTCTCTTCGCCCTGCTGATAATCGAGATACGCAAAAGTGGTAGGTGTCATAACAACATAATGCCCCATTTTGGCGGCTTCAATTCCGCCATTGATCCCGCGCCAGCTCATAACTGTAGCTTCCGGTGCGATACCACCTTCAAGGATCTCATCCCATCCTATCATTTTTTTTCCTTTTGTTTTCAGGATGCCTTCAACGCGTTTCATAAAATAAGCCTGTAATTCCTCTGGTTTTGTCATATTCATTTTTTTCATAAGAGCCAAACAGCCTGCGTCTTTTATCCAGATTCCTTTGTAGCACTCATCCCCTCCGACATGAATATATGGATTTGGAAACAATGCTGCCAGTTCAGTAAATACCTTATCGAGATATTCATAGACCTTCTCATCGGATGGATTAAGATTATTATCAAGACGCATTTTAAAAGTACCGTCGCCATACCAGTCAGCGAAAGATGAACCGGGATTAACTATTGTATTTGGATCTTTGGTACAGCTCAGTTCAGGATAAGAAGCTATTGCCGCCATACTATGTCCGGGAATATCAATCTCCGGGACAATTGTAATATTGCGATCCTGTGCATACTGGATTATTTCTTTGATATCATTTTGGGTATAAAAACCTCCTACAGTTGCGACTTCCCCGGGTTTTGGCACGCTGCGCTCACCAAACTGGCCATAACGTGGCACCCGCCAGGCGCCTACTTCAGTTAGTTTTGGTAAGGATTTGATCTCAACCCGCCATCCGTTATCATCGCTAAGATGCCAGTGGAATGTATTAAATTTAAACTCAGCCATCTGGTCGAGATACAGTTTAACTTCCTCCTTGGTGAAAAAATTACGGCTGACATCCAGCATTATGCCTCTCCATCCAAAACGGGGAAAGTCAGTGATTTTTACTCCGGGAATTGCCCAGGTCATACTAACAACAGTTTTGCTTTCTATTTCCTTAGGCAAAAGTTGCAGCAGAGTCTGCATTCCATAAAAGAGACCTGCCGGCTTATTTGCTGATATTACAACTCCATTTGCAGAGGAAATGAGTGTGTAGCCTTCCATTCCAATTTGTGCAACGGCCACTTTATTAAGGTTGAATTGAATTGATGCTGTCTTTCCCTGTTGAGGTGTGAATGAAAATCCGGTTGAAGGATTCAGCTTTCTGACAAGCATTTCTGCTATTTTCCGGCTTTCAATGCCATCATATCCTATAGTAGAATTTTTTGTAATTAGAAAAGTACCTTCTGTCTGTTGAATATCAACGGGTTGGGGTATAATCTGAATTGCAGGTTTCTGTCCGTAAACAGATGCAATTGAAAATAAAAGCAATAGTAAAACCAGTTTTTTCATAATAGCATGGGATTAAAGGATACAGATATATATTTTCAGGAACCGGGGAATTTGTAACCCGAAGTTCTCAGCACTTTTAAAACCTCTTTTTTGATACGAATGATTACTTTTCCGGAAATGTCTACAGGTTCACCATCAATATGGAATCTTGTTTCTTTGGTTTCAATTTCTATTTCCTTATCGGTCTGAATATGCCTGACATATTTTGATTTGTTGATTCTCTTTGTGAAAAGCCGGATTATGAACAGGGATCCTAATATTTTTGGGAATGGCTTGATGAGTACAATATCGATCAACCCATCGTTCGGCCTGGCTTCGGGAGCTATATAAGCATTATTGCCAAATTGCCTGGTATTTGCTATTGTAAGGACGAATAATTCTTCAGAAACAATTTCTTCACCTCCGCATTTTATTTTTACGTGGAATGGGCGTAGTGCCAGAAACGTTTTGAGAGTGAGCCATACATATGGAAGAAATCCACGTAATTTCAGGTTATTAAATGAATGGGCTACAAAGCTGTCAAGACCAATACCTGCAACATTCAGGCAAAGTTTATCGTTTATCTCTATCACGTCGATATCCATGCTTTCAGCTTTACGGATATCGATCAGCAGGGATCGCACATTCATTTTAAAACCAAATTCTTTTGCAAAACCATTACCCGACCCCAGTGGTAGTACGCCGAGGATCTTTTTGCTGCCTACCAGCTCAGTTGCAACAGTGTGAACCGTACCATCTCCGCCTGCAGCGACAAATACCTCATACTTATTAAAGTTATCCTTAATAAGCGAACCCGTATCTTCTTTGGTCAACGTCTTACAAAACGTAAGTTCTTTCTTACGGAGTTCAAGTTCTTTTGAAACAATGAAGTTAACAGGAGGCACCCCTGAAGTAGGATTCAGAACAAAGAGTGCCTTACTTGTATTTATTCGAGCAGGTTGTTTCATGCTCAAATTTACGGAACATTTTTTGTTATTCCATAAAGGGATATTTAAATCCGGTAGCCGGGATAAGAGTCTCCTTGATTGTCCTGGGGCTTACCCACCGAAGGAGGTTCAGATGGCTTCCTGCCTTGTCATTTGTCCCTGATGCCCTGGCCCCTCCGAACGGCTGTTGTCCCACCATTGCACCCGTCGGTTTGTCATTGATATAAAAATTTCCGGCGGCATAGCGTAAAAGCCGGCAAGCCTTTATCATAGCATACTTATCATTACTGAAGATTGAACCTGTCAGAGCGTATGGTGATGTTTCATCGCAAATTTTCAGGGTATCATCAAATAGGTCATCATTGTAAACCAGTATTGTCATTACCGGGCCGAAGATCTCCTCTTCCATGGTAAAATAATGAGGATTATCCGTAACTATGATGGTAGGTTTGATATAGTACCCTTTCGATTTATCACCTGTCCCGCCTGTAATTATTTTTGCCTCATCCGATGATCTTACTTTCTCAATATAAGACATTATTTTATCGAATGAGATCTCATCAATCACAGCGTTGACTGGACTTTTGAAATCCACAACATCTCCGACTTTAATATCGGAAATCATCTTCAGAAGTTCAGTTTTTGTTTCTTCCCATAATGAATCAGGGATATATGCCCTGGAGGCGGCAGAACATTTTTGACCCTGGTACTCAAATGATCCTCTGACTATTGCTGTTGCAAGTTCAAGAGGATTGGCTGACTGATGAGCAAAAATGAAGTCTTTACCTCCGGTTTCACCAACCAGCTTTGGATATGATTTGTAAGAGGTCAGATTATCAGATACCTGTTTCCAGAGAGAATTGAAAGTTGAATTCGAACCTGTAAAATGTATGCCAGCCAGATCCCTGTGTTTTAAGACGACGCTGCTTATCATTGCACCCGATCCCGGGACGAAATTTATAACACCTGCAGGCATTCCAGCCTCTTCGAATACTTTCATCAGGTAGTAATTTGAGAGGAGGGAAGTAGTAGCCGGTTTCCACACTGTTGTGTTTCCCATAAGTGCAACGCTGGTGTTGAGGTTTGAGGCTATTGCGGTGAAATTGAAAGGAGTGACAGTATATACAAATCCCTCAAGGGGACGATACTCGAGACGGTTTATATTCTCACTCTCTGATATTGGTTGTTCCTGATATATCAGAGAAGCAAAATATGTATTAAAACGAAGATAGTCAATTACTTCACATGCCGCATCTATCTCAGCCTGCATTACATTTTTTCCCTGGCCAAGCATTGTGGCAGCGTTGATCCGGTACCTGTACTTTTTAGAAAGAAGCTCAGCGGCTTTAGCCATTATAGCTGCCCTTTCCATCCAGGAAAGCGTCATCCATTCACACTTAGCATCAAGGGCTGCATTAATAGCCATTTCAACTTCCTTTTCCGTAGCCATATGGTAGGTGGCAAGAACGTGCTTATGATCTGAAGGCATCACTACACGTCCGGTTATCCCCGTTCGTATTTCTTTACCACCTATGATGAGAGGGATATCAATAACCTGATTCTTCTGGATGTTTAGTTCCTTTTCAAGCAACTCTCGTTCCTCACTGCCCGGCTTATAAAGCAGCACAGCCTCGTTTTTCGGTTCCCTGAAATTATATATAGCGTTATTCATGTTTTAAAATTTTGTGCAAAATTGAATTATTCAGATCATATCCCAAATGATTTTTGTCTGGTTTTGCCTCCGTGGGGTCAATCTATGGCACTGAATAAACATCTTTATATTCTAATTGTTCAACCTTTCAACCCTTCAGCTTATCAACTTTAAGTACTCCACACACTAGGCACTCCAAACTATTTAAAGTAATTTGCAATTTGTTTCAGCAGAAGATCACAACACGAATCAATACTATTACCTATGTCAGAATCAAAGTTTTACCATTTCCCGGCATCCGGGCCTGTATATGGAATCAACTCCCTTGATGAAGCTATTGAAGCCGCCTCGGGAGGAGGATATGTCTGGTTTAACTTTTATCAGCCCTCACGGGAGGTATTAAGTACCATGGTCGAGAAACTGGGTATTCATCCTCTTTCTGTTGAAGATTGTTTCGATGATGAGCAAGTTCCCAAGATCGAGCACTTCATCAATAACACATTTATCATATTCAACTCTTTCAGTTACCTTGACAAGGAGCTGTTTATAGATGAAGTAAATCTTTTTATCGGCAGGAATTTCCTGATCACAGTAAGCGGGCATAATTCTGACAGCAGAAGACCCCTGGATAAGTTGGAAGAGGTAATAGATAACGGCCATTCAAACGCCAAATCAGGTCCCGACTTTTTGTTGCACATTGTTCTAGACTGGATGGTTGATGCCAAGTATAAGGCATTCGATACCATGGAAGAGGAGCTCGAAATAGCTGAAGAGTCCTTGCTTGAAGATGTGGAAAAATTTCAGCCGATCCGGCTGATAAACATGAGAAAGAACCTGATGAGGCTTAGGAAAACGTTATACCATGAGAGGGAGATCCTGGTTAAGATCTGCCGGCTCGATTGTCCTTTTGTAACTGAGAAGGCAATAGTTCATTTTCGTGATATCTATGATCACCTCGCAAAATTTTTCGAGCTGACTGAAACATACAGGGAAATAGAGACCAGTCTCATGGAACTCTATACATCGCTGCTGAATAATCTTATGACCAAGATGTCGAATGATACCAATATATCCGTAAGGCGGCTGACTCTTATTGCTACTATTTTTATGCCACTTACCTTAATCGCAAGTATTGGGGGTATGTCGGAATGGTCGATGATGACCGGTCCGCAGAACTGGAAGCTTACCTATCCTTTGTTCCTGCTTGCAATGGGTGTAATTGCAGTTATTAATTATTATTTCATCAAGAGGATAGACAGGAAAGGATAGATCTCATTCAGCTCTTGTTCTTTTGAATTTTATTAACCAGTTACCGGAACATTCACAGCTGTAACATGATTTCCCAGATCAAACATCGAAAGATGCTTTTCCCCGAACTCCCTGATCGCATATGAAAAGAATAGTCCCGAAAGAATATCAATACTATAATGGCCTCTTGCAAGGAATAGTGCGCTCACAACAACTACAAGGCAAAGAAAGATCAGCCATTTATAGCTTTTATCTTTTACCAGTAATAATAACAGGAAGACATTCCCTGCATGTCCCGACGGATAGACACCGAGTTCGTAATTCGAAAATCCATGGAAAAGAGGATCTGATCCGTTGAACATAGGCGGATTTCCGAAAGGTGTTAAAACAATAAATATGCCCCTGACTATATAAAATATGCCAGTCATTAACATAAAGAGAGGGATCCTGTTGTAGTCTTTTTTATGGACAAAATATATAAGCACAAGAACAATTGGAATCAGACAGGAGATATCATATATGAGGGAGACATTGTAAAATGGAAGATTATCCAGGATTAAATCTGAAAGCATAGGAAGGGTTTTTCCTTCACTCATGTAATTATGAAGATAGGATTCTGACGCAAAATTTAATCCGGCGCCTGCGATTATCGAAAGAATTCCTATGTAAAAATACTTGCTTTTTACCACAGGGATTATGCCTTTTACTATCCCTGAAATAAAAGTAAGTAGTTTGTTCTTCTCTTTATTATTATTCATTCACCTTGAATATAAACATTTGCATTCTATTCTGCATGCTTGCAAACAAAAAATGAGAAGCAAAGATAAAAACTTCTGGGGATTAAACAGGCCTACCGGAATAACGATTATTCCGACATATGGTTGTAGGTGTTCCTGATTTCCTCTGCAAATTCCTCAGGTGCTTCAAGGTGGCCCCAACCTGTCTGTACTTGCCATAATCCGTTCATAGCGGAATCATGATATGATCTTATGATATGAGGTATTTTCTTATCGTTAAGTATTTCATCGAGAAGCATTGCTTCAATTTCATTCTTAAACATTAGTATTTTTACTGGCTTTTCCATGGTTTTATTTTCGGCTGGCAACTAACGCACAGTTATTAAGGAGCACATCCATCAGGTAGCCTGAACATTCTCCACGAAGCGTAATTTCATCTCCCATTTTATACTTTGAAGGATCACCCGTTGAGGGGAAAGTACAAATTACAGATGACATATCGCTCCCGGTCTTGAGAGTAATGTTAAAGTTTGTGTTGCCTGCAGGCGTAACAGACGCAATAGAACCGGAAACTTCAAGAATTTTATTAATGTATTTCGCAGAGGCATTCTTCTCGTTATCCTCAAATTCTTTCTGAAGAACCGTGGCGGTTACCAGGTAATCAGGTTTTGCCGTTGAAGTATCTGTGTGTTTTTTGTTGAACAGATAAAGTCCGGCCAGAATTCCTCCAATTGCAATAACCAGAACGACAAACAAAGCAACTTTAACGTATAGTTTCATTTCAGAAAATTAATATTCATCACGATTAATTCCTTTTACCTATTTGTTAGTGATAGGAGAATATTTCATTGTAACTGTAACCTCAAGGTTCTTGTTGATTTTTTCTCTGACTACACCCGGGATATTTATTTTATAATCTTCAGGAATAATATTAAACTTTGAATTTGCATTTATGCCGCCACTTATTACTTCTATCGTTCCTTTTATTGATACTTTGTTAGTAATGTCATGGATAGTAAGATCTCCTTCAACTGTAACATCATAGGTGCCGCTTTTTGCAAAATCAACTGAAGACAGGTTTGTGATCTTTCCCTTAAATACAGATTTTGGAAACTTATCGGATTCCATATAGTTTTCGTTGAAATGCTCTTCCATCAGTGCACGGTCAAAATGGAAAGACTTGATAAGTGCCTGGAATACCATCTCTCCGGTTGAAGTATCGAGAGCTCCGACCACCTGGTTATTATCTGCTTTAATTTCCTCCATCGATGTTTTGGAATAAAAACCGATATAACCGTTTTTAGTCATAAATTTCTGGGCATTTGCTGCGAAAATGATGTTCAGAAAAAGTAACAGGAAAAATAAACGTTTCATAATAATACTATTGTTTAATGTTTAACATACATGGAAATAAATAGTTCATGTGGAAATAGCTAAAAGCAGTTACAGAGGTTTGGGTACATTGTGTTTCTTCAAAGTAAATACCCGGGAAATATTAAATCCGAAATGAATGCCTCCTTTTGTCCATGTAGTAGTCGTTTCTCCGATAAAGGCTTTTTCAATCATTCCGAGTGAGTTGGTGAAAAACAGCTGGAAAACATGTCCTCCGGTTTCAATATCGAACCCGACAGACAGCGGATTATATACCTGCTGGCTGAGATAGGTCTTTGGATTCATTACGTAGTAATATTCTCCGTTCAGACTAATCCTTTTACTGAGTTTTATCCTGGCACCTGCGCCTAAAGAATAGATGTCGTTAGGATCGAGTTCGGTAGCTACCAGGTTCCTGTGTACATATGAGGGAGTTATTTGTATTGAAAGAGCCTGACTAATTTTACGGGCTACGAGGACCTGGGCCACATAAGACATTCTGGATGTAAAGTAATTTGATCTTGTCTGATCAGTAAACTTCAGCGATTTAAGAGCTGCAGAAGTAACAATTGACAGTGAAACAGGCATTTCTTTAGCACCGGTTGATTGCCTTAACACAGTGAATTTGGCAAATCCGTCAAATGTCTTTTCATATGAACCTCTTCCTACTCCGATCATAAGCCAGTTTAAAATTCCATATTCAAGACTCAGGTGTATATTCGACTGGTCAAGTCCCCAGAAATTATAAGCACCCGAATTAATGGTTCCAAAACGATGGGATATCCTGACATCCAGTTGTCCTTCCGGCATTCTTTCAATTGAATGGCCATTCATTATCCTGGTCGATTTGAAAGTAGCGGTAGTGTAATTTATTTCTTTTGTTGAGTTCTGATTAAGAAGATTCATAAGGTCGTCCTGGGCAAAAATTGCCAGGGTAATCAGAGATAAAATCAGCATTAGGGATAATCGTCTCATTCTATAATAGTTATAATGTGAATTTAATTATTGAGCATTCCTTTTCTGACCCAGATGTCCCATTGTGTAATGGAACAACTTTTAATCTTACCTCCTCCTTTTGGCATTGCCGAGTATCCTGACAGCTGTTTTATTGAACCTGTAATACGTGGTGCACTTGCCACAACTTCAGCATAGGTGGTCAATAGGATAGAACCACCTGTCGCAGGGGCACTGTGACAGGTCAGGCAACTGTTATTTAGTATTGGAACTATTGTACCGCTATATGTAACATTAGTTGTATCACAAGAACTGTTAAGTGTCGGATAAAGAGCCTCTTCGTTATCGTAATAGCAGGAGACAATGAAAAATGAAAATATAGTTATAATCGCAAGATAAATGAATAATCGCTTCATATAAAGTGAATTGCTAATTGTTTAAAAAACCGTTCCTGATCCAAATGTCAAATTGCCTGATTCTGCAAGCAGAGAAGGAAGATCCTACCGGCATCTTGGGAATGCCTGTCCCGTTAAGTGAATTAAGAAGTACCCCGCTGGCAGCTATTGTAGCTACATTGCTATAAGATGTGAGTAATACATTCCCTGACGGAGAAGTCCCGCTATGGCATCCGCTGCATGATGCCTGTATAATCGGCCAGATGGTTCCTGAAAAGGTGACCGGATTTATTGTATCACAGACCTCTCCGCAATTCTCATTTAAAGCACCGTAACCGATCCATTTGCCAATTGAATCAATTTCTGCAACAGAAAGCTGAGGCTTATTTGATGGTGGCATTTTTGATTCTCCCGAAGTTTGCTTAATCGCTGAGTACAACCTGCTGCTCGATGGATTCCCGGGTGAAACCATTGCTCTTATATTGGTATATGTGGTAAGGTTTCCCCTTTCCCCGTTGGCTGCTGCATCATGACATCCCGTTGTGCCACAGCGCGATACAATAACCGGTAAAATATCACGGGTGAAACATGCTCTTGCTACATAGGGAGTTCCTCCACCTCCGACCGTGCCTGTAGTATCTGTACAAACAGTCTCTGCAGCACCCTGTTCAATCCAAATTCTTATCTTTTCCCTGTTATCAAGGGAGAGTGGTTGTTTCGGAGGCATCTTATTGCCCCACTTCGCTATAATTACCTGGTAATAATTGCTTGCTCCGGGATTGCCGGGAACAACACCTCTTAAAATCTCTGCATAAGTACTCATTCCCCTGCGTTCCCCTCCGCCGCCACCACCTCCTCCGTGGCAACCGGATATTGCACAATTGTTAGTGAATATTGGAAGAATATCACCGGTAAAACAGACCTCCGGGAGATTTGCTATGTTAGCCACATGAGTGCAGGATGTAAACCAGGAAAAGATTGTGATGAGGATAAGTAAACCTAAGGAGAGATAAATTTTATCAGACTTCATAGATAATATTTAGATTAACAGTATAATTGTTTGTAAATATACAGTAATTCAGACGAATTATTGTGCGGGGGTGTGTGATAATACTCATACATCAGGCATACAAATCTATTACATTCAACATTTATTGATAACAATTATTAAATATAAGAGGGGCAAAAAGTCAAAAAAGTAACCTGAATTCATATTCAAAATTCGGAGTGAAAATATCCTTCCCTAAACTTTCTCTGATTTCCGGCAGGCTCCAATATCTTCCCTCCTCAATTTCTTCCTTATTAATACGAGGAATCTGATCTGAAACAGTTGAAAAGGAATTTACCAGCTCTCGTTCCCTTGATGATTCCCAGATATATTTGCCTTTGAACTCCGGAATAAAGTCTTTAAGTCCGAGTTCTTCTCCGGCTTCCCTGGCAAGAGCTTCATCTGGGTTTTCCCCAGGACTAAAATGTCCGCCTACCGAGGTATCCCATTTCCCTGGTTGGATATCTTTATTTTTTGCTCTTTTCTGTAAATAGAGTTCTCCATGCCTATTAAATAAATGGAGGTGCACGACAGGATGAAGAAGCATGCTCTTCCCGTCGTGGCATACACTTCGAAGCGCTTTGCCAATTGAGTTACCCTCTTCATCGACAACCGGGAACCACTCTTCAGTATCTTGGGTTTTCATGAAGCAAAATTAATTTTTTTAAATTACCGTGAACCCGCATCTGATCATATTTCCATCCTCATCAACTCCCGTAAGTACATGATCCCCCCTGCCTGTATATATTTCATGCTGATGGATATAACGGGTTGTGCCAATATATGAATCATCAAGATGCCAGAATACTTTTTTTGCAGGATTCCTGTGAGCTATTTCTGTTATTACTTTTGTTACTTCTCCGGTCTGGTCGCGGGGGATGAATATTTTAATTCCGGGAGTTGGATAAATGAATTCCATTACTGGAATTGATTTACTAGGAGTACACCCTT